>Ga0126335_1000001_pt1 | contig 226845 bp, 177 predicted proteins | sample OlaspJWI45metaG_FD_108409 | JGI IMG/M metagenome (GOLD analysis project Ga0126335, IMG submission 108409) | Marine gutless worms symbiont microbial communities from Oahu, Hawaii - Olavius sp. 1 OAHU.JWI-45 metaG | ecosystem: Host-associated > Annelida > Digestive system > Unclassified | place... | reverse complement strand
TGGCTAACTCGAATAGACCCTTGGATTCCGCTGCGAACATGTGAACAAGCGAGGATTGATTCTCCTTGAGAAAAAGCACTCTGCCGGAGGAGAGAGTCAGTTTGGAACATCGGTTGATATCGCCGCCAGAAACCCTCTGACGATTTGCTATCCGAGAGCCAGAACCATCCATGGACTCTATGGCTTCTAACAAAGATGAAGATTTTGTTATCATTAGCCTAACTATGAAGATTGTTTCCTGGAATGTAAATGGAGTACGGGCCGCCTGTAAAAAGGGACTGATGGATTTTATCGCCGCTTCCGATGCGGATGTCTTCTTCATACAGGAAACAAAGGCTCACCTCGAACAACTAAAAAGGGAAGTATATGCCCCCCCTGGATACGAATCCTGGTGGCAGAGTGCTGAGAAACGTGGATATAGCGGTACTGCATTTTGGACAAGAAAACAACCCGATGGAATTGAGGTTCTGGGGGTTGATGAATTCGATTTGGAAGGTAGGGTGCAGGTTGTTTTTCTTGATGAGCTCGCATTATTGAACTGCTACTTTCCGAATTCTCAGATTGAAGGGGCTAGACTGGAATATAAGCTTGGCTTCAATAAAACGATTAAAAAACGCGGGGATGAACTGGTGGGCGCCGGCAAAACTGTTGTAATCGTAGGCGATTACAATGTGGCTCACAAGCCCATAGACTTAGCTCGCCCGAAGGAAAACGAGAATAGCCCTGGTTATCTTCCCGAGGAACGTGCTTGGATGGACTCCTTTATCAGCGGTGGCTGGACTGATACTTTCCGGATGTTTGAAACCGGACCAGAACACTATACTTGGTGGTCCTATAGAACTTACGCCAGGGCCAAGAATGTTGGGTGGAGAATTGATTATTTCTGTGTAAACGATGCGGCCGCAAGCAGGGTGAAGATGTCCAAGATAATGCCTGATATCATCGGAAGCGATCATTGCCCGATAGTTCTGGAGTTGAATTGAATAAGCATGCTTGAAAATAAATCCGATACAATAGTATGAGGCCGAAACATAACGCTCCTTTTCTGCGGGCTTGCAGTTGCTGTAACTCTTCTGTCGGCATACTATCATGAAGCTGAAATACAATGCTCCAGCCTCTCTTACACTAGCACTGGTGGCAGCAATTGTACTTCTAATAGACCAGTACATCATGCCTGGAATAATTGAGGCGCTTTTCACCGCTGAAGGATCGACAACCTTTAGTTTCGATGATATTCCAGCCTACGTTCGGATGTTTACTTATCTTTTTGGCCATGCCAGTTGGGAGCATCTTCTTTCGAACCTGACTCTGATACTGCTACTTGGTCCAATACTTGAGGAGAAATTCGGAACCAGACCAGTTGCTTGGATGATCCTGATTACCGCAATGGTAAACGGCCTATTAAACGCTCTATTCTTTGAAACTGCCCTAATGGGATCAAGTGGAATAGCCTTTATGATGATACTGATGGTAAGCTTCGCAAATATCAGATCCGGAGAATTCCCGCTTACCGCCTTGCTGGTTGTAGGTTTATACCTGATTAAGGAAATCCTGGCGATTTTCCGCTACGACGATGTTTCTCAGATATCCCATCTTATCGGGGCTGCATGTGGAGCCGTGTTTGGCTTCCTGCGGACTGTTGCCGTGAAGAAAATAGACAGTCCGAATCATTCCATCTCAGCCGATGGTCAAAATACCGCCGGCTGAAAATCTGATGATAACCAGCATAAGGCTCGTTGAGCAGCGAATGGAGTCAATTCAGAAAAGATATGAGGAACTGCAATCGATTATAGCCGATCCTGATTTACCCAAGAAAATCAATGCCTACAAAAAGGCCATGCAGGAGTACGCGCTAGTAAAGGAAGCAATAGCAGTATACAAAAATTTTCTTTCCAAGCGCAGCGAACTGGAGGATACCAAAGAAATAGCCAATGGGGAATCGGATTTGGAAATCAAGACAATGGCACTGGAGGAAATCAGCTCTCTTGAAACCGAACTCGAAAGAATTGTTCAAAAACTCAAAATACTTCTAGTTCCCAAAGATCCATTAGATGGCAAAGATATTATTGTCGAAATTCGTGCCGGAACCGGCGGCGATGAAGCCAGTCTTTTCGCGGCCAATCTATATCGCATGTATGGGCGCTACTCCGAAAATCGAAAATGGAAAGTTGAAATACTGAACTCAAGCGAAACTGAGGCCGGAGGTTTCAAGGAAATAGTCTTCTCGGTTAGTGGCAGAGGCGTATATGGCGATCTCAGATATGAATCTGGCGTACATAGAGTGCAAAGGATTCCAAGTACGGAATCGCAGGGCCGAATCCATACCTCGGCGGTAACCGTGGCTGTACTACCAGAGGCCGAGGAAACAGATATCACAATTGAGGATTCCGACATCAAAGTTGATGTTTATCGCTCCAGCGGGCCGGGTGGTCAGAGCGTTAATAAAACCGACTCGGCCGTTCGACTTACCCATCTCCCATCGGGGCTTGTGGTAACCTGCCAGGATGAGAAAAGCCAGATCAAAAACAAATCCAAGGCCCTCCGAGTACTTCGCTCCCGCCTATATGAACTTGAGGAATCGAAGAAGAAAACAGAAAGAGCAACCAATAGGAAAAAGCAGATCGGCTCCGGTGATCGCTCGGAACGGATCCGCACTTACAACTTCCCGAGTAACAGAATTACCGACCATAGAATCAATCTCACTCTCTATAATCTCGAAGAGGTAATGCAGGGGGATTTAAGTGAAATCCTAGATGTATTGAAAATCAACGCATTGGAAAACGCGATGCTTAGCTGACGAATATCCTCAAAAAGAGCAAACAGGCTTCCTGAATCTCCTGCCATGGTTGGCAAAATTCCATCTCTTTTCTCCTGATGCACAACCTGGGCCGTCAACATTCATCAGTATACAACCATTTGATCCATACAAAATTTATGGACTTAAACTTAGAAGATTGGCAAGATTAGGCCTGATGACTGTTAGAGAGGCCCTGGCCGAGGGCAGATTAGCCATGAAGCAGCATGAGAGCAGCACAGCAGATCTGGATACTTCCCTGCTTTTGTCGCATATCTGTAAGCTCGAGAGAGAATATTTGTACATGCGCCTCTCAGAAAGTTTGGACAACGTGATTATTGAGGAATATCGATTGGCGATGAAGCGACGTATTTCTGGCGAACCCGTCGCATGGATTATCGGTAAGAAAGAATTCTGGGGCAGAAGATTCTCCGTGGGGCCAGGGATTTTTTGCCCTCGACCAGACACGGAAATGTTAATTGAGGCGACATTGAAAACCATGGGCGAATACGGCCCCAAGGCTCGTCTTCACGATTGCTGCTGTGGGCCAGGAACTCTTGCATTGACGCTCGCCGCCGAAAGGCCCGACTGGGACATATCCGCATCGGACATCTCTCTTCTTGCAGAAAGATACTTCAAGAAAAATAATCAGGCAATAATCAATGGAAAGGCGAAGTACTTCCATTCCGATTTATTGGAAAATGTGCCGGGGCAATTTGAGATTATTGTATCAAACCCCCCATACCTGACACCGGCTGAGTTCTGCCGGAGGAAGAAACTGATGTGGAGGGAACCAGAACTTTCCCTAAACGGTAAGAATCATGATGGCTTGAATATAATACGTCGTCTTATAACCCATGTTCGAACTAGAATTGTCAGAAATGGAACCTTTCTGCTAGAAGCCTCTCCCATACAGATGTATGAAATACATCAACTGCTATCTGATAATGGCTTCGAAAACATTCGGTATAGTGAAGGTATTGACGCTAATCCCCACGTGGTTATTGCCAGGAAGCGATTGTAGATGAGTCCAATCACCGACAAACTGATACTCACGGATGCGGAACTTGAGGCCGAGATTCGTAGATTTGCAGGCCGCTTGGATATCTATCCACGCGTAGAACGTAAAGGCATACTCAATGCCCTAAATTGGTCTCGAAAACTGCACGAGGGGCAGAAAAGAGCCTCGGGAGAACCCTATATAATTCATCCTATCCGAACCTCGGAAATACTGATTGATTTCAGACTTGATCCACAGGCAATAAAAGGTGCCCTTCTCCACGATGCACTGGAGGATACAGAAGCAACCAAAAGCGATATCACCAAGAATTTCGGAACTGAAGTGGCCGCTCTTATCGAGGGAGTTACGAAAATCGACGAAATGAACGTCGGCACTAAGGCAAGGAAAACGGAATCGCTAAGAAAGATGGTTTGGGCAATGGTTGACGATCTAAGAGTTATATTTATAAAACTCGCGGACAAACGCCATAACATGCATACCCTCAAATACATTGTCGATGACAACCGGCGTGGGAGAATAGCCCGAGAGTGCTTGGAAATCTACGCTCCGATGGCTGGGAAATTGGGTATGAGCTCGCTTAGATCCGAACTGGAAGATCTCAGCCTAAAGTACTTGCAGCCCAATACCTACATCTTAATCCGCGATCACGTGGCTTTCAAAAAAGAAGAACGCAAGCTTTATCTGGAGTATATTCAGAACGAACTTCTGCAAGCCGCCGCGAAGGAGCATATAAAAATAGACGTTTCAACCAGAGCCAAGCATTTCTATTCCATATATCGCAAGATGAAAGACAGAGGCAAAGATATAGATGAGATCTACGATCTTCTGGGCGTCCGAGTTATCTGTGAATCAACAGTGGCCTGCTATACTGTGCTCGGGGTTGCGCACAGCCTCTGGGTGCCACTTGAGAGTCGTTTCAAAGACTACATTGCACACCCGAAGAGTAATGGATACCGATCGCTCCACACCTCGGTTCTCACCCGAGGCGGTCGTCCACTAGAAATACAGATAAGAAGCCAATCAATGCATAAAACAGCTGAATATGGCGTTGCCGCACACTGGGCTTATAAGGAAAAAGAGAGAAACAAAAAGTTACAGACCGATAGATTCGCTCTGGTAGAGCGACTAAAGGACCTGAGAGATGAAAGTAATGATTATGATGAGGGCAGTTTCCTCGATGCAATCAAGCGTGATGTGCTACGAGATTCAATAATTGTCTATACACCAAAAGGCGATCCGATTGAATTACCCGAGGAATCGACAGCTATAGATTTCGCATATCACATACACTCCGAAATAGGCAGCCACTGCATAGGGGCCAAGGCAAACGGTGCAATAATTCCACTAACCCGACCACTTGAGAACACTCAGACCATACAGATTCTAACCTCGCCAAATGCACACCCTCACGTCAATTGGCTCAAGCATGTTCGCAGCTCTCGAGCCCGCAACAAAATTCGCTCCTGGTTAAATCATCACGAAACCGGCATCATAATCGACCAAAACATAGTCGCTCGCAAGAAAAAAGCCGTTGCCACAATCAAAGAAGATGCAACAAGCAACAAACTGGAAACAAGAATTCTCGATCTATCCAAGTTTGGAATCAGCATAGCAGATGAAAGAAATATAATGATAAAGATTAGCCAGTGCTGCTCGCCGTCTCCTGGCGACAGGATAATTGGTTACATATCCCGCGGTCGCGGCATTATCGTACATAGAGAAAATTGCCTAAATCTCAAGGGTATTTCAAACTTCGAAGATCGTAGAATCCAGGTTAATTGGGAGATCGCCAGCCCTGGAAATACCCAGAGATTCCGAATACACTCGAAATACGCGTACAATCTCTTTAGCGAAATAGAGGGAGCTATTCGAAAATTTCATGGTCATTTGATATCGGGTAGCCTTGAGGAAACCGAACGGGGAGAACTTGAAGGGTTCTTCACGGTGGAGGTGGAGAACATCGATGATTTTGGAAGAATATCCAGAAGCATCCGGGCAATACCATCGGTTTTATCAATTCTAAGAGTACAGAGCCCACAGAATAACTATTATCGCTAGCCCGGAGACTCTCATCCTATAGTCAACCGAATTCCAGAAAATGCCTTTATGCTGACACCAGAAACCCATCGATTGCAGTTTCCATTTTGGACCCTTGATTCGGCTAAGAGGGCATAAGCTCCCCTATCTCCATAAACCTACTCCCAAAACGCCTTCATCTGGAAGCTTTGATCCGAGCCTATTCCAGCCAAGACGGAATAACCAAGTCCACTATCCGTACGCCATCAATATCTGCAACATAAACTTGTCTGGCGCTCGGAATACCCTCTGCCGCCATGGCAAAAACTTTCGGGCTTATAGATGCGATAAATGGTCTTGTCGAATCTTTCACATTTACAACTAGAAGTCCCTCGGGGCCTCTACTCAAAAAAGCATAGCCCTCCGCAAAAGATACAGAATGAACGTGCTCGATTGGCATAAGGGATAATAACTTGAAATTCCCTGAATCCAAAAACGCGTAAATTCCCATTCCAAAATCGCCAGCGGCATAGAGCCGATTTTGATAGATGTGCAAGTCCTTAACGCCCTCGAGTTCGAGTCGGTTTAACTCCGCAAAATCCTCAGCCCCGTAAATCCTGATTTCCCGATCGTCCGCCACGGCAGCAAATAATTCTCCAACGGACACCTTCTTCGCCCCTGGAAAAGGAATCTCAACAGAATCTGTCACATAGCCCCCGGAAATCTTTAGCAAAACCGGATTCATTTTCTCAAATGCCGCTATAATATTCGCGGCATAAATATCAACATCCACCGCCGGACCGATTGAGTTTTCCAAAATCGAATCACCCCAAAGATTGCTTCCTGGCAGGCGGCTATGAACACTCAAACCATCAATCGCATCCGCAATGGCAAGTAAGTCGTCCATAAGCGCAACCTCCATCGCAAAAGATGATTGAATTATCTGAGCCGGTTCTCCAGCCTCACTCCCTCTATTAAAAATATAAACACCGCCATCATGGTTCGCGACAACCAACTCCTTCCTCGAAAGAGCCAAATCGTAAGAATTACCCTGGGTTTCCCATCCCGATTTTACAAAAGATTTTCCAACCAAATAGGTCTGAATCACTGATATCCCTTTGTCGGTACCGGCGTATATATAGTCGCCCTCGAATTCCAGATGCTTCAGCTTGCCAAGCGCCGCTCTTCCAAAAAAAGTCGGCTCGCTTGGATTTTCCACATTGTAAAGATCTAATCCACCATCTAGTCTCGAAACAAAGATATAGTTACTTTCTATAGTGAGGTACTCCGCCTGCGCATCTGTTATTCTGGAAAACATCCTAGGCGTTCGCGGGTTAGAAACATCAAGCAACAAGATATCCCCGGAGGAATCAATAAGGCAGGCAAGGTTTTTTTTCAGTTCGATAGACCTGACATCACCGCTTTCGACTATGCTAAGGAAGATTGGAGCCCCGGGATTCTCCAGACCGATGATAACTAGGCCCCTCGAACCGGCGGGAACGAGCATTGTAGAATCTACAATAGCCAAGTCGTAGGCACTGAATCCTTCAATAACATCGATCCGCTGCGGATTGCGCACATCTGACACATCATATATACGCACACCACGCCGCTCATCGGCAATATATGCGTATTCACCAAGAACGCCAATCGAGCTAGCCTGTCCGGCGAGCCTCGAACCGACAAGAAACGGTTTTGCAGGGGCGACAATATTGACCACCAGAAGGCCTTTATCTCTATCGGAAATAAAGGCATAATCGCCTCTAACGGCTACTCCCACCGCTTCCTTGGATTTCACCAGACCAACGACCACGGGTTTGATAGGATCGTTGATGTCGATAATCCTAAGCCCATCGGGCCCGGCGGCCACGAACGCGTAATCCCTTAAAACATAGATATCCCTTGGAATAAAACCTTCATAATTAGCAACCACCTCCAGCCTATGAGCGGGTGCTAACAGGGAGCGAGCCGAGGTGGGATCGCTAAGTTTCTCTGCAAACTCTCCCGGAGCAATTGCGTAGAAATATTGATTCTCATAATTTACCTTGCTGTCCACAAAGCTCGTCTCGCTTATCGGAGGCCCCAGGGGCGTGAAATCACCTTCCCCTTCCGAACGAAATACAAGATACTCCCGAGCCCCGGGTATGCTAGGCCAATTTAATAGAATCTTCCGATATTCACCCGTGGCAACAGGCTTCAGAGTCTTTCCTGAGAGAGGTATAACCCGTGCTATATGAGAACTGAAATTGCCGCGTTCGCTGCTAACATGCAGTTGGAATTCATAGAGTTCTCCGTTAATCAGCGAATCCACCACTAACTCGCCGTTTTCAGTCGTGGCAATTTCTATTTCCGACTCTTCAACTTCACTAGTTAGCCTAACTGTCAATCTATCGGCATCCGGCACTGAATTCCAACTAAGCCTGGCCGCTTTATCCAGGCTAATAACCTCGAAACTAGGAATATCACTCTTGCCGCGAGGTATAAGCAATGTCGCTTCGGCTGCCTCACCGTTAGAGCCAACAACCACGACATCTAGCTCTACATCGCCCTCAAAAATTTCCATATGAAGCGGAATCAAAAAGCTTCCGTTGGGCGCCGACTGAGTTGAGCCGCTGATAAACTGATCGGTCCGTCTAGCGTCTGTAGATTGCACCGTCCAAGATAAATCTCCAAAACCTCCGTAATCCGAACTATCCTCATACGGATCCATCACGGTACCCGAAACAAACATGCCGGCAAGTCCGTACTTCGTACCTTCAGTAGGAAAATCAAGTATCAAGCGGGGTGGCAATCGCCCATCCTCAAGATTGAAACTCATTCTGGTTTTATTGCTGTTCTGATCTTCGGCCTCGAATTCCAAGGAGAGCGGGCCCTCCTTATCAGATAAATCTATGTTGAAAGCAAATAACCCCTCGTCATCAAAGAAAACCTCTCTACGGTTCTCAGGCATGGAAGCGAACCACCAACTAAGTCCTTTAACCTCGGAAAGGCTACCCTTCTCATTTGGGCCTCTGCCTATCAAACCAGTAATCTCCATCTGGTTCAGATAGAAACCGCCATCTATGATTCCTTTTACATCTAGATACGGACCATCGCCGGCATTTTCCAAACTTATCGAGGAGCTATTTATACTATTGTCATATATAGCCTTAACCTCTACAACGATGGGCTTCGAGAATCCCAAGGTTGAAAAGGCGAAGTCGAAAGTTCCATCGGAATGAAAATTGGCAGGTCCTTTCAAATCCAAGGCATCCACTTGCCACTCGATTCTAAGAGGCGTGCCCCCAAAACTACCTCTCACCTCAACCACGGATCTGTAGAATGAGCCATCAGTGGGAGACTTGATTACAATAGGAGCTGGAGGAAGCACGGGTGCCAGCTCAGGAGCCGGAATTTCCAAAAGCGGCGGCGCTGGCGCCAGCTCAGGAGCCGGAATCTCGGGATCAGGCAGTTTGGGGTTTACCGAAAAAATCCATTCATCGGTTCTTCCCATCTTGTCTCTTAGCCGAAGGCTAAGCGTGAGAGGCTCATCATATTCGGCGACTGGTATCGATTGAACAAAGATTCCCGAGCGATGGAACATTATATATGCCATCTTGCCAAGCTCCAGGATGTTCCAGCTAAGAGTATCAACTCGAGAGCCGCCGACACCAATATCGGGTGAGGGATTCACCCTGCCATAAATCCAAAGAGAATCCCCGTAAACCACGGTTCCCATCGGCTCCAATATCTCAAGTTGCGGACCGAGTCCCGGGGGTAGGTTTCTCTCTTCAGCCCAAACTCCAACCAAGTTCGCGGCAACTAAGAAGATCAAAACGAATCCTTGAGTTAATTTACATCTGCACATTCACACATCAAGGAGGGGGCCCGAGTTTAAACGAACTTCTACCGCTGTAAGAATCGGTTCTCTCATTACCTGCCATATCTCTGATGCCGCTTATGGTATAAGCCACACTCGCCGCCGTAGGGCCAATATCACTATCAACTATAGTGTAGGTATACCGGTATCTTGGGGCAGCAACACTGCTATCCTTGATTGCAGTTAAATTCCTGCTAGATAATGTTAGACTCACTGTCGGATCGCTCTCTAGCACTCGCTCATTTGTTACACTGAATGTCAGAACCACTTTGTCATTAGCCTCAGCTTGCGGATTTGTGTTGCCAGATGCTTTCTCTAGGGAAATCGCGATTGAAGATAGACTAGGCTCGCGGGGATAGTACCAAGCATTTAATTGCTCACTGCTTATGGTGTTAATCTGATCGACACCCAAAACATTTCTGACACCCGAAATGCTTTCCACGGAAATTCTGCTATCAACAGTTCCCGCAAAACTGCTTACATTCACCGTAAACGAATTAGCATCTGAAGAAAAAGCCTTTGTAAGAGTGTTAGTAGGATTAATCGTGACAGTGGGGATGGCAGTAGTATCAAGAACTTGATTCGAAACAACAGTGAATGAGAAACTACCCCCTTTTCTGATATATCGAGGACTAGTAATTGATCTAATCGTGAGAGTAGGTCCGGTCGTATAGAGAACTACTGATGAGCTATCGGTGGTGGCTATGATCGGCCCAACTCCACTGGTACCCGCTGCATTTCTAAATGCAGTAATCTCGAAGGGTATCGGTGAGTTAGCATAGCTTTCCGGTATCGAAACTCTGGCGCTTAGAGTTGTTGCCGGACTAGTCTGATCTACAGTGGCAGTTATGCCTGCTATAGTCGCGGTAAAACCATTATGGTCTAAAGGATGATTGGACACAGCAGTCAGTATAACTTCATCGCCAATTTGGGCAAATCCGCTGTTTTGATTCGTGGATGCTATTCTTATCGTACTTAGCGTGGGATTTCCGCGAAGGAATTGGACCTCACTGTTCGAGTCATCAGAAGCAAAGTCAAATCTATCCTGATCTATAGTTTTACTATTTCCTATCTTGTCACTCACGCTGATACTTATAAGCAAATCGCCCATCACTTGCACAGTTTGCGCATTGGTCAAACTGAAACCCGTTACGGTACAAACACCGCTACTACTGTTATAGGTAAAATCAGAGCTACTTAGCCTAGTGCCGGCAATTGTCATACTTAGAGTGGAAAAGTCAACGCCAGTTATCGCATCTTGTATTTTGAAACTAAGGTTAACCGTGCTATTCACACCCACATAGCGGCTGGAAGTGCTCGTGGTAATGGATAAATCGCTAAATGTAGGAGGCGTTGAATCCTCTTTTATAAGCCAGGCTTTCTCATCTTCACGTATGGGACTGGCATTGTCCTTTGCAACTAGGGAAATCGTAGTATCCCCATCACCACTCCTAATGAATTGATCATTGCCCACTCTGAGAGTATAATCGATGTTTTTGGAGTTAACCGGGGTGGTACCAGCAATAAGATCTATTTCTCGTTCATTGACTCTACTATTTTGGAATTTTAACTTGAGATCGGCGATTTCATATTCTTTCTGAGCTGTAACTACCCCAGAAATCTGTAGAGTACTGGAACTAATTTTTTCATAACCTGAAGAGGCTGGAGAGTAAAATTTGCTTTTAAGCCCCGAGAAGTAATAGCTTCTTTCTTCAACTAAGTCTACTTTGATAGTAGGACCACTGCTATCCACCTTATTTAGTACTTCATTGATATTAGAAGTAATACCGTTCTTATCCTCGGCGATTATACTTAAGTTCAAAGAGGTTTCGCTATGATCACTCTCCCATAGAATAAGTTTGAACTCGAATTTAAGCTCATCAGGGTTACTGACATTGTAACTCATATATGTTCCGGGTTTGCCCTGTGATCTTGGAAGATCTTTCTTAATGACGCCACTAACTGGCTCTGTATCTTCTATATTAAGCGTTGAATCTATTGAGAGTTGGCTAATTCTCAGCCTGATACTTTTTAGTTCGTCGTGTTTTTTTCTCTGAGTGCTCGAATTAGCTAATCTCCCTTCGATAACGATAGTATGTGATGTATAATCTGTTTCTGAAGTCAACTCAAGATAGGGGCCTGTACTGCGCTGCAATCGGAGTATTTTGCTGGATTCGTTTCCATTTCTATCGACTGCCTCAATAGAAATCGACATGCTCTGAGAGCGGAAATCGGCGGTATCGATTGTTACTTTGAAGCTTTTATCTTTAGCATTATAGGTGAAATTGGAACCGGAAATACTCCCGAAGCTAGAATCAGAATTATAACTTCCATCTGAGTCAATACTTATTTTTCCTCGATGATTTCGCTCGGCAGAGGCCGATACCGAAAGAAAACGAAGATAACCCTTGTTATCTCCGGATTCCTGAGAATCATCCTTTACACGACCCTTTATGATTACCTTGGACATGTATACACTGCCATCTTCCGGAGAGTCGATAACAATCATCGGATTTCTGTCATCTTCGACAGCGGCAACCGTCTCCTCGGTTATTGGCATAAAACAAGATGAGAGAGCTATAGTAGAGAATAACAAGACAAGCTTCTTCATATCAGTTTTCCTCCAGATACTGTACTCTTGAAGGTTCCAATAATTCGGCGGATTCATCATCCTCTGTTACACCCAAATAATCAAAACGAGCGGCCATGGCAGGATTGAGTTCAGCCAGATTCTTGCTGTACTCAGCCGCCAAATCGAAATTCTCAAGCTCGTAGTAAGTCCTTGCAATACTTAGAAGAACCCGAACATATGCCGAAGAGCTTGTATCACCATTATCCTCAAAAACCCTCTCTGCATCGTGAAAGAGCCTAAGAGCATTCTGATATTCCTCTCTTAAATAGTAAACATTGGCCAAATTCACCTTGGGAGAGATGTAGTTTCTATCCTTGGCCAGAGCATTGTTGAATGCCCTCTCGGCACGATTGAAATCTCCAAAACGGGCACTAATAATTCCATAGGTGTTGTAAGTAGATTTATCGCCCTTTATTTCAGCTTCATTTTCGAAGCTGTCCATTATCAGCTCTGTAACCTTGTTCAAATCGTTTTCGAAATCCGTGAAAATTCGAGTTCTATCTCCGTATTGAAGGCCGAGATCGCGTTCTTGGAAACCCACGGCGCGGTATACTTGCTGTGACTCATTCGTAAAATACAAACCTAAAGAATTCTCATCGTCCACGTATCGATAGAACTCCTCCGCGCCGGCTTCCCATGCAGAAACGAAGTCGTTTTCCCCAATGTATGTGATTTCCAAAGGCACCCATAGAATTCCGTCTATTGGTAAGGTCATATTCCTCTCCGGATGCACTAGGCGGTAATCCCGAGCAGGAATGCCTGTCGAAAATACCGAATATATGTGCCCAGGCGCGGTAATGAATCCTGTTGGTATGCCCGAGGATTCGAGCATGGCGTTGAACAGCACCGTAAGATCGTCGCAATCTCCCGCCAATGTAACAAGTGTCTCCCTGGGAAGATTGACAGTGTCCACGAAGTTAGTATTTCCCTTTGCATCTTCATAGGAGAGGATGGGATCTTTCTGATATACAGAGCCAAGTTCAGCTAGGCCATAAAATACCCTTATAGCAGTTTGAACCGCCTCACTGTAGCCCATGTTTATTTTATCTTTTACAGCCTGCCTTAGAAAGCTGTTATAGTTGGTAAGGGCGCTGTCGCCCGAAGTGATGAAGGCGGCCACCTTTCTATCATCATCCCAAGTAAGAGAATTCTTGTCATAGAGATCGTAGACAACCGGAGTTGTCTGGGTAGCCTTGCGAGATCTTAGCGTATAATCTACCTCTACTTCCCCGGTTAAGGGGGTAACCCCCTCCAGCGAGAAAACACTCTGATCGAATGATGCGGTTAGAGGAACCGTTTTCGATTCACCCGAAGCAAGTTCGTAGAAAGTGGCAACCTCTGTTGCTATATTCATGTAACCTGGCTGGAAGAAGGATACTTTCAGGTCTGTAAGCGGGTATTTCTCAGTATTCGTTATTGTTATTTCTCCTATCGGATTTTTCACATAGTAGCTCTGCATCGCCGCAAACAGGTTATCTATACTTGGGTTGCTGAATCTTATCGATTCTATTTGTACTTTGGGATCGTCCGGATCCACCCCTACTCTGTAATCCAATGTCAAACCGAACCCCACCGAAAAACCATTGAATCTTTTAAGTGGAGAAAATGAACGGGTATATTTCAGATTGGGATGAAAATTCAACGAGATATTGTACTCTGGGTTGAACACTAATCGCCCGCCCAGGGATATTTGGAAATCCCAGGCTCCGGATGAATCATCTGAAAACGGATCCAAGTCAGGAAAAAGCGAGAGTCCACCTCCTACTTCAATTTCCGCTCCAGCCTCGAATTGCTTATTGAATTTATGCATATAGCCCAAACCACTCGCCAAATAGAATCGAGTGTTGTTAAATTTATGCAGTGCCAGGTCTCCTCCAAGGTATTGTGACTTGGTTGATACAAAGCCCAGCCGAACCAGTGGTTGCAGAACGGGAACCCTCCCCAGTGGAAACCTTCCCAGAAGCGATACGTCTACTATCGAAAACTTACCTCTATAGTCTGTTCCAAGGAACACCAATGGCGAAATAAACTGAACTTCCGCCCCTACTGAAGCGGGAGAACGATATACTTGATTATAGTTTATATTTTGGGCAAGGCCTGTCTTGGATAAGGCAATTAGAAGAGCCGTGCACTGTAAAAATTTTATAGATAAAGATCTCGGCATTGATTCTTCCAGCTACGAAATCAAGTTTTCTAACATCGGATCCCACCCGTATTATACACCCAAAATCAGATGTTGTCAGTTAATTTGGCGAATATCTGGATAGAATTCCCGGTCTTAGGCGATGGGATTTCAAAATGCTATTTGCCGCATGCGAATTGAACCTGCGCTTTGCCTTCCGGCAATCAACAAAATACCCGCGCATTTTTTCGGCGCAGCAAAAAATTTGGTAGAGAACTTTCATATATGAATAATCCCAAGCGCCCAGGTAACAAGCAATCTTGCCTCCGAATCCCATCTTGAAACGCCAGAGGCCGTGCATAGGGTGATTGGGACTACTTGAGGGCGGTATTCCAAAGAAATCGTACTCCCCCGCTCCTTCTATCTTCGCATTACGAATCGCGTGCCACTGAAGCAAATAGTTGGGCATCATCTCACGTTTCAAAGCACCTGATGCGCCATACATGTAGGTTGTCCGATTTCCAGATCGAACTACTATTATGCCAGCCAGGATGTCCCCGCGATGTTCGGCGAAATATAGCGAGAGCTTAGATTTTGCCATTTCCTCATCGACTTCAAACAACCTCTTGTAATAGGCCAAGCTGTGCACGGAAATGCGGTCTCGAGCGGCAGTTTGCCGGTATAGTCGATACCACTGGCTTAGCCGGGCTATGGCCGGTTGGCCTACATAACGCGCTATCACTACTCCTTTTCTAGCCGCAAGTCTGATATTGTAACGGGTTTTTCGGTGCATATTCGCAAGTAGTTGCTCCTCGCTCGGGCCAAGTTTCAATATCACCGTGTTCTGGGGCTGCACGCGACGCGGGGCGCGATGCAGTGGACAAATAAACTGGTCTATATGATGGCGTGGAAATTCATCCGGATTCGTCAGATACTGCGATTGTTCGCGGTTTTTTTCCAGGATTCTGCTTTCTAGAGCTAAATCGAAGCGAACGAATAGGCATGTCAAGCCAAGATAAGGCCTTAGCTTAGCCGCTAACTTGCATAGGAGCTGACTTAGCTCCCCACTTCTTAGGTTATCAGGAATTCTTGGACCGTAGGGTATGTAAGCAAATTTCAGTCCGAGATGAAAACGGCGAAGCAGTAGAAGAAATCGGCCATTTGATTCATGAAATTCCCAATAAAAGGCGAGGGGGGTCCAATTGGGGCTCGTTCTGAATCTGCCCCAAAACTCGCTTTGCAGTATGTTTTCCGTATCTTCTAATTTTGAAATCGCTATAGATTTCAGAAACAGAGAATGTTGCCCTTGGGCACCAGAGGCGGCCGTCAACTTTCAAAATCCTGAAAGCTCAGTTTTCTGGCATCAGAATTCCAAGGGCCTGTTAATCGGGCCAATACATCCAGAAAATCATTTCTCACCCAATCCTTCCCCGAAGCACTTTGCTAGTCTGTAATGGCTTGCCAGCTAAGAGCAACTTCCTTTTGCCAACATAGAGCTCACCTGCCTCGACATAAATTCTGGTTTGCAAGAAGCGATCGATTGAAATCTTCTTGGTAGGAGGTGAAGCTTCTAGGCCGCCTTCAAGGAAGACGCGTTCGCCGGGTTTAGCCTTTGGCATCAGAACCTCGAGATTTTTCTGCTCGTCTTCAGCCGCCAGTAGCATTCCCTCGCTCATGATTCCCCGCAGCTTGGCGGATTTCAAATTGTAGGCAAGCACAATTGTTTTGCCTTCTAGCTCCTTTGGCTGGTAGTAATCCACAAGCCCCGAGCAGATTGTGCGCGAAACACCTGATCCGTCATCTAGCAAAACAACATAGAGTTTGTCGGCATTCGGATGAGGCCTAACCCCTAGGATCGTAGCCGCACGCAAATCGATATGCTTAAAACTATATTCCTCCATGTTATCAGCATCCTCTATGCCTTCACTTCCTGTATCCTCAAGTTTCCTGCTCCCTCTATCACCGCGCCTCACATTGCCATCTTCTTGGGTTCCAACACCATGGCTCTCATCTCGCGGCCCCTTAAAGCGCATTCGAAGCTCTAAAACCCTCTCATTCTCCAATCTTTCAAAAAGTATCGAGGGCTTAAGAATCTCTAGTTCCCCTTCAACACCGCCCAAGGCAGCCCATGAGTCGGTTTCAAGACCCATCCAACGCGCAATCCTCTGGCCCACACTCGGCATGTACGGTTTGACAAGAATAGCTAAATCCCGCGCTAAAAAGCATAGGGTTCTAAGCAGCGCCTCTGCCTTCTTTGGTTTTTCAGTGCGCATGCGCCAAGGCGCACCGTTTTGAAAGCTGCGATTACCCAAATCGCAAAGGGAGAAAATATCGCGAAAAGCGCTTCGAATCTCCGCCCGATTCAATTTGTAGCCAATTTGAACTTCGAGCCTTCTCACCTCATCCCAGATTTCTCTATCCACTACTCCGGCAGGCAGTTTTCCACCAAAGAACTTCCACACGAAACTAAAGGTCCGATTCACGAAATTCCCGAAGTTTCCAATGAGTTCTCCGTTAACCTTCTTCTGGAAATCCGACCAAGTAAACTGGTAATCCGAGTTCTCCGGCCTGTTGAAGAATATGTAGAATCGCCAAAATTCCGCTGGAATGCCAGTTTCCATACAGTCATTCCCAAAAATTCCAACTCCCTTGCTCTTCGAAAATTTACCATCCTCGTAGTTCAAATATTCCGTCGAACTCATGTGATGCAGCATAGTCCAGCGCTCGCTAGAGGCAATCTGTGTTGATGGGAAGATTACCGTATGAAAGGGAATATTGTCCTTTCCCACAAATTGAAACAGCTCCGTATCCTCCGGACTTCGCCACCAGGATTCCCAATCCTCTGTGAAATCCGCCGTAATTGAAATGTATCCGATGGGCGCATCAAACCAGACATAGAACACCTTATCTCGAAATCCGTCCTTCGGAACTGGAATTCCCCATTTCAAGTCCCTGGTAATCGCTCTCTCCTTCAGACCGTCTCTAATCCAGCCCTCGGTCATCCGTATCGCGTTATTAGTCCAGAAACCGGTTTTTTTGGCTCCTCCCATCCATTTCTCCAGGCGAGGCAGAATTCCAGGCAAATCTAAATACAAATGCCTTGTTTCCCGCAAAACCGGAGCTTCTTTGCAGATTCCACAGCGGGGGTTTATCAACTCCACCGGGTCCATTAAGGTTCCGCAGCTCTCACACTGATCGCCCCTGGCATCCGCATTCTTGCAGTGTGGACATTCGCCAAACACATAGCGATCGGCCAAGAAGCGATTGTCTTTCTCGCAGAAAAGCTGCTTTATTGTTCGCTCCCGTATTGATCCGGCCTCATCCACCTTCAAAAATAGCTTTTGTACGATTTCGGTATGAATTGGTTTGCTTGTTCGTCCAAAGTGATCGAAGTCGATCTCAAACCAGTTATAGATATCAGCGTGAATCTTGAAATACCTGTCACAGAGCTCCTTGGGACTCAAACCCTCCTCAAGGGCCTTGGTTTCCGTGGCGGTGCCATATTCATCGGTCCCGCAGATATAAAGGGTTTCGTAGCCATACTGCCGGCAGAATCTAGCGAAGACATCGGCCGAGAGAACTTGGGCTAAATTGCCAAGATGCGGGATATTGTTGACGTAGGGGAGAGCGGAGGTAATTAGCCGTTTCTTCATATGGCGAGATATCTTAGGCTTGTATTGCAGCTCGGGTCAACTTTGTAGCCGAATTTATCAAAGCTATCTTAATAGAGATTTGCATTCACCGCGAACAAGAACGCGGTTTCCGCCTGGCTTATCCTCAAAAAAAGCTATTGCCCAAAAGAGCTAAGCTCCCAAGCATGCCGATTTCCCGAGACTTGCCGCGCTTGAAAAGCTTGACTAGCGAATCCTTAGCAACGTATTCTGGTTTTGATATCGTACTAAGACGATTCACGGAGGTTTAATGGCTGAGGGAAAATTCACCCCGCAAAATTCGGGTAGGCGCAGAATCAGGGGCAGCTTGCTTTGGGTCATAGTGATTGTAGTAGTTATAGCGACATTGCTGCTTTCGAGTTTTTACATAATAAACGCCAACGAGAGAGGCGTTATCACACGCTTCGGGAAATTCAGGGTTACCGTTGAAGATGGTTTGCACTGGAAGCTCCCTTTTGGCATTGACAATGTTTCAAAGGTTACCCAAACGGTTCAGGCAAAGCAATTCGGATTTAGAACTCTCCAGGCAGGTGTTTCAACCACCTACGATCAGCGCGACTGGTCGCAGGAATCTGAAATGCTAACGGGAGATCTGAACATCGTTGATGTCACCTGGATTATCGAGTACAGAATTACCGATCCGAGGGCCTGGCTGTTCAATGTCGATGACAGCCGGATTCCCGGAAGCAGAATAGAAGACAATCGAGATAAAACAATTCGCGATGTAACTCAATCCGCCGTCAATCAATTAGTCGGTGATAGGGCAATACTGGATGTAATGAGCTCTGAAAGAGAAAGTATCGAATACGAGGCCAAGCAGATGATTCAGGATACGCTTGATTCCTACAATCTCGGCGTGAGTATAACCGAGGTAAAGATGCAACAGGTGGTTCCTCCAGAAGGCGAGGTTCAAGACGCATTTGAAGATGTTAACAAGGCCATCCAAGATCGTAACCGGCTTATAAATGAGGGTGAGAGAGCGTACTACGCCGAGATTCCCAGAATAAATGGAGAGGCAAAACAGTTGATTGCCGAGGCAGAGGGTTATAGGCAGAAACGAATCAATCGTGCGGAAGCCGATATAACGCTTTTTGAGGCAATCTACGAGGAGTATAGGCGGTCTCCCACGGTTACCAGAGAACGGATGTATTACGAGACTCTATCTGAAATTTTTGCCAATCCCGGCAATATCGACCTCATAGACAAAGATCTTGATAATTTCCTACCCTTGAAGGATTTAAACAGAGAAGGAGAGACAGCACAATGAGCAAGATTATGAGAACTATTCTAATATTGATTGTAATCGGCGTAGTGATTGCGCTGCTTAGACCCTTTTTCGTATTGCCGGAAGGTGAACAGGCGGTAGTAACCAGATTCGGAACCATAGAGAAGGTGCATGTGGAGGCCGGACTGAAAATCAAACTTCCACTTATTGATCAAATCACCCGTTATTCCAAAAAAATCCTCTCCTGGGACGGCGATCCCCAACGTCTGCCCACAAGTGAAAAACAATTCATCTGGGTAGATACCACCGCCCGATGGAAGATAGTAGATGCTAAAACCTTTTATGAGAGGGTTACCGTAATGGATGATGCATACTCACGCTTGGACAATGTCATAGAATCGGCAGTAAGAACCGTTGTATCGAAATATCCGCTAAGTGAATCTGTTCGCTCAACCAATATCATATTGGAATCGGGAAACACAATCCTAGATTTCCAGTCGGATAACGCGCAGGATGCAGTTGGAGAGGAAGTAACTCTAAATACAGACGCCGATGAGGAGCCTGGCATTGGCGATCTGCTAGCAACGGCCTTTACTCCAATTGATCTGGGCCGTGAGAGGCTTTCAAATGAAATGATAGAACGTTCTCAGGGCTCAATGCCCGAATATGGAGTAAGGCTTCTTGATGTTGTAATACGGCAAATCCGCTATTCGGACGATTTAACACAATCAGTCTACGACAGAATGATAAGCGGAAGGCAGAAGATAGCCACGGGCTATCGCTCTAATGGCAACGGCCTGAAAGCTGAGTGGATAGGCCAGCTTAATCGCGACAAGGAAATCATTCTGTCCGAGGCAGAGCGTGAAGCTGCCCTGATTCGGGCCGACGGCGATTCACAGGCAGCAAGAATCTACGCCGATAGCTACAACGCCGATCCGGAATTCTACAGCTTCTGGAAGGCGCTGGAATCGTATCGAGCCACTTTGCCCAGCCAGCGCAAAGTGCTAAGCACAAATATGGAGTTCTTTAGATATCTATACCAGTAGAAAGAAATCATCTTCTTGCCATCATTGATTGAACCACATGCGGCTAGGGTTGACAAAACGCCGGCGTCCGGAAAGAAACAAGTAGGCTATGAAGCAAACCACAAGGTAGAAAGCATAGAGAGCAAGAACTTGGTAAGTAGGAGTCATGCTGCCTCGCAGCGCGCCAAGCGCGGGAAGGTTTGCCGTAATAATTATGGGAATTGCGGCCAGGAATGTAATACCCGCTGAAAGCATGAAATCTCTGCTGGCAGGGGTTTCAAACTTAGGATCAAGGATCCGCAGCAGGGCCAATCCGGTGGGCAGGGTTCCGGTGGCAGCACCGTATACCAGAATCGCACGTTGGAAAACATGACTCTGAAATACCCTGCTAGATATCCAGATATGGCTAAAAGTAGTAGCCAAACCAGTCAATACGCCAACAATGAGAATCGGAATCCAATACTTTGCCACAACAGCCGCGCTAATAGCCGCGATCGAAGATGCTACCATGAAATCGACACAGAATCCGCTAATCCTAGTCATTCTCTGATTATCAATCACGAATTCCAGGCGCAGGGAAGTTAAGAAGACCTTTACACATAACGCCGTAATGCCACAGAAGATAAACATGATTCCCCATAAATTCGTGGCAAGCTGCATACCGCTGCTGCCCAGAAAACCCAGAAGCCATGAGAGAGCCTTGAGGCCCAGATAAGCTAGAAGATATGTAGCTAAAACCAAGCCTGAACTGAAGGTAAAGGGATCAATTGCCTCAGGATCGGTGATGTCGGTAACCTCGGAAGCACTAGTGGATTCTCCACGATGAAGAACTCCCTGACGTACCTTACTCTCGTCAATTCGGGCCTTCTCACTTTGCTTGCCCCAACCTTTGTTGATTCCATAGTTCACCAAAAAAACTCCACCAAAACTGGCCCATATGAATCCTAATGCCCCAAATGTCAATCCAACGCTGCCAAGTCCTTCGAATCCCATTGCCTCCCAGCCAGAGCCAATAGCAAATGCCTGCCCGGGACCCAGGGAGTAACCAAGGGTGGCGAACAAACCGAATCCGGGGAAAAGATCTGGAAGTAGGGTTCTTATCAGAATAATCGTAACCACTGTTCCAAGAAAACACTGAATAGCATATTGAGTTAGAACTGTCGTGCTCGTCGCAAAAACATCTCGGCTTGAACGTCTCTTCTCCCCATTCACTCTGAGAGACATTGAAATAAAAGAGATATTGAGAAAATGGTATACGATGTTTTCAAGACTCATCGTATCCATGCCAAGACGAGGGAAAACCCAGTTGTAGAGTGGGAATAGCAGAAAACCGGCGGTAAGTGCATTGGGTATTAGAAAACGCTGAAAAAATCTGATTTTAGATCTGATCCATGTTGAAGCCAGCAATGCAACGCCAAGTATGCCTAAATCAATGAGAAACTGCCAACTAAAAGTCAAATAAAGCCTCCGGCTTAATGGTAAGCTGAAAAACCGCTAATCTTCAAGTTCGAGCTAGCATAGTCAAACACCTTATTTTTCAAGAGACGATATATCATTCTATTTCCGCGGCCTCTTGCTCCATGCCGCTTTGAGCCTCCTCCTCTTCGGCAGCTTTTCTAGAAGCTTCCTCTTCGGCATTTCTCCTTTCGGCCATGCGCTCCCTTATCGCTTCATTTCTCGCATCCCCTGAGCTTCTGGCCTTTTCGGAGGGCTTCAGATCTGCCTTCTGCCTGGTTTCAAGGTCCTGATTGCCAAGTTTGTTGGACTTTATCAACTCCATCAACTCATCACGTTCCACCGTTTCCCTGTCGAGCAGTCTTACCATAATCTCATCTAGTAGACTTCGATGCCTTTTAAGCAGAGTCAAGACGCGTCTATAGGAATCGCCGATAATTCTGGTTATTTCCTCATCTATGAAGCTCTGCGTCTCCTCCGCATGCTCACGTCCCTGTCCATATGAATCAGAACCCAGATACAAAGCCGGGCGTTTATCAAGTGATACATTGGTGAATTTTTCGCTCATGCCGAATCTGGTTACCATAGATCTTGCAATGTCGGTTGCCTGGGCAATATCGTTGCCCGCACCAGTAGACATTGTGCCATAGATAATCTCTTCTGCCGCCCGTCCGCCAAGGGTAACATCTATTCGGCCAATAAGCTCCTCTTTAGTTTGGAAATAGCGCTCTTCCTCGGGAACCGGCAGCATGTACCCCATAACTCCATAGCCCCTTGGCACTATCGTGATTTTCTTCACAAGATACTGATTCGGCGTGAAAACATTGACTAGTGCATGGCCTGTTTCATGATAGGCGGTTACCTCTCGCTCATGTGGGTTTAAAAGCTTATTCTTCTTCTGGAGTCCTATAGCTGCCTTCTCAATCGCCTCTAGGAAATCGTCTCTGGAAACCTTCTCCCTGCCGAAACGAACCGCAAGCAGGGCCGCTTCGTTGACTATGTTCGCAAGATCGGCTCCCGCCAAGCCGGCCGTTGCCTTGGCTACATCGGATAAATCCAAACCCTCTTCCAACTTCACTCCCACCGAGTGAATGCGGAGAATAGCCTCTCGCCCTATCTGATCCGGCTTATCCACGGCCACCTGCCTATCGAAGCGGCCTGGGCGTAGAAGTGCGGGGTCTAATACCTCAGGTCTGTTAGTCGCGGCCAGAATAATCACGCCACTGGTTGAATCAAAGCCATCCATCTCCACAAGGAGTTGATTTAAGGTTTGCTCCCTTTCATCATTAGTGGAGATTGAGGCGGCGCGACTCTTTCCTATGGCATCTAGCTCATCAATAAAAATAATACAGGGGGCCTTCTCTCTTGCCTGTTTGAAAAGATCGCGAACGCGAGCAGCCCCTACGCCAACAAACATCTCGACAAAATCGGCACCGGACATCCTGAAAAAAGTTACCCCTGCCTCTCCGGCCACTGCTCGGGCCAGCAAGGTTTTTCCAGTTCCTGGCGATCCAACAAGAAGGACTCCCTTGGGAATCTTGCCGCCAATGCTTGTATACTTGGTGGGACTTCTGAGAAAGTCAACAATCTCTATAAGCTCATCCTTGGCCTCGTCGCAGCCGGCCACATCCTTGAATCGAGTCACAAGATCGTTTTCAGCAACTATCTTCGCATTGTTCTGGCCAAAACTCATCACGTTCGAGCCGCCTATTCCTCCCATCCGCCGAGCTATGAAACGCCAGATAAAAAGCATCAGTACTACCGGAACGATTATTCGCAGCAGCAGATCCAGAAGATAATTATTAGGCTCGGGAAGGGCCTTATAAACCACTTCGTTTTCGTCCATTAATGGAATCAGCGTGGGATCGTTAGCTATGCGTTCAGACTTCCAGGAATCTGACGAACCATCATTTGCGGTTCTTTGAAATATCGACTGCAAACCGTTCCGAAGTCCTCCTATAACCTGGGGGTACCCCACCAGAGAGGAACCTGAATAATGCACTTCCTTGATGGATCCGTTGGTAATCAAGGCCTTGAATTCACTATATGGTATAGTCTGATCGTTTTCTCGAGGCGAAAACATCATGTTGAAAGCAAATAACAACCCCACCGCCAGAATCAAATACCAGAAGGAAAATCGGAACCTGCCCTTTGGATGTCTATTTTTGCCTTCCATCTTCTTTTTCGAGTTTTTCAGCAATTCACGCCAATCGCTTCCATTATCCTCTTTCTTTTCGCCTTCGTTCATTCACTTCCCTATCCACTTCTAGTATAAACTTAAAAGATAAGAAAACAGATAGCAGAGGTAAACGTTTATGCACAAATATCGGGCTATCACCAGGCCATACTGTTCTTCATGAATCTATTTGGCAAAAAAACAGGCGGAAAAATCGGAAAAAAGAAATCGCGGGACAGTCCAGCGCCAAGCCGTTTCGATAAGATTACCACGGGCGGCGGCGATATGGGGAAGAGCAGCCTGGCAGACGGATCGAGACGACGAAAAGACGATCTACTAATTGAAGTGCTTGGGGAAATTGATGAGACTCACAGTTTCTTGGGATTCCTTAAGTCAGCTTTGAAGAATTCACCCAAAAAAGATGAAATCGAATGGATAGAGCACTGCCTCCTTACCATGGGAGGCATGGTTGCCGTGGCGCCCACATATCCGGATACCGACAGAAAAATCCGAGTTCTAGGAGAAGAGGAACTTAGGAAGCTGGAGAGATATCAGATGAGGCATATGAGGCAAATGGAAATCCCGAGGACTTTTGTTGTTTACGGAAGCAGCGAAGCGGCCGCCCGAGCCGATGTTGCCCGGGCAGTATGCCGTCGAGCTGAACGACGCCTGGTTGCACTGATAATGGATCGGGGGATGACCAACCTGGCTAGCGCTCAGGTATTCTTAAACCGTCTTTCGGACTACTTATACGTTCTCGCCCGAAGCCTTTGAATGCTTCTATCCATTGCGCACCATTTCCATTCGATTCAAGGAGTTTATATAGGCTAGCGCGGATGCTTCGATAATGTCGGTTGACAAGGCCTTGCCATCCGTTACGATTCCGCCGAAATCCACCTGAAGCTTAACCTGACCCTGCGCGTCCTTGCCGCCTCCGACTGCCTGAATTACAAACTCAATCAGACGTCCGTTCGCTCCCGAGCACTCATCTATCGATTTGAAAACCGCATCAATTGGCCCATCTCCGGCCTGCGTTCCAAGTTTAACTTCTTCGCCCTTCCTTATCTGGACCGTGGCGGACGGAATCACTCGATTGCCTGTCCACGTTTGGAAAGTTTCAAGACGCCAACCGGACGGGAACTCGCCGAGTACAGAAGAAACCAAGGCAAAGAGATCTTCATCGAAAACCTCCTTCTTCTTATCGGCAATGGCTATGAACTTCCGATAAAAGATATCCATCTGTTCTCCATGGAGAACTATGTTGTATTGTTCCAGTTTCTCCATAAGTGCATGCTTCCCGGAGTGACGCCCCATAACCAAGGTTTGCGTACTACGCCCTATATGCGCCGGATCCATTATTTCGTAGGTTTCACGGTGCTTTAAGACCCCATGCTGATGAATCCCGGATTCGTGGCTAAATACATTCTCTCCAAGAACCGGCTTATTTCTTGGAATCAGAAGACCCGTGATATTTTGCAAGAGTCTGCTTGTAGGATAGAGAAGCTCCGTTCGCACATTGGTTTCCACATTCCATATATCCTTTCGCACCCTCAGGGCCATCACCAATTCCTCAAGCGCGGCATTACCCGCTCTTTCGCCAATTCCATTTAGAGTTACCTCTACCTGATCGGCTCCGGCCTTCACCGCTGCAAGAGAATTGGCGAGCGCAACACCAAGATCATTATGGCAGTGAGCGGAAAGCTTCACTCCCCGCTCGAGTTCCGAGATAGATTTTCTAATATTCGCCATTCGCTCCCCATATTCATCGGGCATGGCGTATCCCACTGTATCAGGAATGTTCAAGGTGGTAGCGCCAGCAGAAACAGCCGCTTTTAGCGCCCTAAGCAGAAAGTTCCACTCCGAGCGGGAAGCATCCTCAGGCGAAAACTCGATCTCTTCAAAACCCTGCTCACGGGCATAAATAATATGCTCCTTAATCGAAGCGATTACCTCGTCTTCATTCATCTGCAGTTTATGCCTCATATGAAGAGGACTTGTTGCGATGAATAAGTGAATCATCTTCTTAGGGCAGTCAGCCAGAGCATCACGGACGGCATCAATATCCATTTTCCTGCACCTGGCCAATCCGGCAACCATTGAATTCTTGACGGCCTTTCCGATTTTTTGTACCGCTTCGAATTGAACAGGCGAAGACACCGGGAATCCGGCTTCGATTCGATCCACCCCGAGTCTATCTAAAGCCTCAGCTATCTCAAGCTTCTGCTCTACAATCATCGAGGCGCCCGGCGATTGTTCTCCGTCTCTCAATGTTGTGTCAAATATTGTAATCTTGCGAGCCATTATGATTTTTCCTCATACTTTTTTAGTTTAAATTCGATCGATTCAATCAAGGCTCTCCAAGAGGCCTCGATAATATTCTGGGAAACTCCAACGGTTCCCCAGTGCAGATGCCCATCGGTACTGTTTATCAGCACTCTGGTAACAGCCTTGGTGCCTGCCTCCTCGTCCAAAATCCGAACTTTGAAGTCCGTCAGGCGGATATCCCGTATCGATGGATAGAAGTTCTCAAGAGCCTTGTGTAGGGCCCGGTCCATGGCTTCCACCGGCCCGGATCCTTCCGCCACGGTATGCTCAAAGGCCGAAGTATGGCCACCCGCAATCGCCTCGGGAACCGAAATCTTGATAGTAGCCTCAGACCAGATTTCCCCCTTGTCATTTTCCCATGTATGCACCCTAAATCCATGAACTTTGAAAAATTCCTTGCGTCTTCCGGTTAAATCGTCGCTAAGAAGTTCAAAAGAGGCATCAGCTCCCTCAAAGTGATAGCCCTGAGATTCTAGTTCCTTTACCTTCGCAACAATGGACTTTGCATGTACGTCCTCTATTTTCATTCCCAAATCGCTCGCCTTCTGCAATACATTGGATTTGCCCGCCTGATCGCTAACTGGCACTCTGCGTTTGTTTCCAATTAGTTCTGGACTAAGATGCTCATAGAGCCTGGGATTCTTGCGTACGGCTGAAACATGAATTCCGCCCTTATGCGTATAAGCTCTATCTCCAACATAGGGTAGATTCTCCTGATGGGGCTTATTCGATAATTCTGAAACCAGCCAGCTAAGTCGCGTCAGTTCTGCAATTTTTTCTGGGGCTAGGGTTTCATATCCCAGTTTGAAACTGAGTGTCGGGATAATGCTGCACAGGTTGGCATTCCCACAGCGCTCTCCCAGTCCATTGATGGTGCCTTGAACCATTTTCGCCCCCAGTTCAACCGCCGCAAGAGTATTTGCCAGAGATAAATCGCCATCATCATGCGTATGGATGCCAATTGGCTTATCGACGGCTGCAAAAGCCGCCCTGGAGGCAATGCGAATCTCCTCGGGAAGCGTGCCGCCATTTGTATCGGCCAGAACAATCCAATCTGCCCCCGCGGAGGCCGCCGCCTCGAGAGTCCGAATGGCATACTCGGGATTTGCCTTGAAGCCATCAAAGAAATGCTCGGCATCGTATACAATTTCGTCACAGCGTGATTTTAGAAATTCCACCGTGGAATGAATCATCCTCAAGTTTTCCTCAAGAGAAGTTTCTAAAGATTCTTTGACATGTAAATCCCATGACTTGCCAAAAAGTGTGCACACCGGAGTTTCGGCGTGCAGAAGTTCAGCTAGAATCCTGTCCTTCTCCGGCCTAGCGTTCTTCAGACAAGTAGATGAAAACGAGGAGAGTTTCGAGTTCTTCAACTTAACCTTCTTCATCTCCTCGAAGTAACGAATATCCTTTGGATTCGATCCGGGCCAGCCTCCCTCGATGTATTCAAAACCCATTTCATCCAGCTCTCGGGTGAGTTTGATTTTGTCCTCCACCGAAAAATGCACGCCGCCGGTTTGGCTCCCATCGCGAAGAGTTGTATCAAAAAGCACGATTTTTTCAGACATAAGCAGCACCTAGCATAATCCATAATCCTACAATAAGCCAATAATCAGGCTTCTATTGCTTCGACGGGAATCATACCAGGCAATTTCTGGCCTAGATCTTAAGACAATCAGATTAATAGAGAGCAATCGAGAGCAGCTTCATTAATACTAAGAGTTCCCGTCTAGATTCCTGGCATTTCGACACTTTGGAAATCCACTACATGCCAGAAATGGGCCCCTTTTCCCCAAGCGAACTATCATTGAGCTGCCACATCTCTCGCACTTGGCTCCGTTTGCCTTGGGCAGGGAAATTGGTTTTCCCTCCCGAATTGGAAGTTCCCTTTTACAGTCGGAATTTGGACACACCATCGTCGGCCCACGGGTTCTAGACTTGATTTCCATCAAAGTGCCGCACTCATCGCATTCCAACTCTATATCCGGCAAAGGAACCGGCTCCTTTTTCTCACTTAAACCCAAGGTAGTTCTGCATTCTGGATATCCACTGCAGGCATAGAATTCTCCAAAGCGACTCGACTTCAGCAGCATCGGCCGGCCGCATTTCGGACACTCTACCGACTCCCCATCGGCCTTCTCATCCTCATTACCTTCCCCGGGAAGGGGCATAAGACCCCTGCAATTGGGATAGTTTGAACAGCCCAGGAAAGCCCCGGATTTAGAGTAGCGAAGGACTAATTGCTTCTTGCATACCGGACATCTTTGTTTACCCTCCCAGGTTCTGCCCTTAAGAGGCTCGGCTTTTTCAATCGCCTCCTCCACCCGAACCGCGAAAGGTCTATAGAAGTTATCCACCAATTCATGCCAATCAACCTCGCCCCCCTCAACTGCATCGAGTTTAGCTTCCATCTCAGCGGTGAATCGGTAGTCCAAGATATTCGGGAATTCCCTGAAAAGGATATCGTTCACGGCAATACCCAACTCACTTGCATGAAAGGCGCGCTTTTCGAGTCGAACATATCCTCTATCTTGAATCGTCTGGGTAATAGTGCCATAAGTGGAAGGCCGTCCAATGCCCTGCCTTTCAAGAATCCTAACTAAGGATGCCTCGGTATAGCGATGGGGAGGATTCGTCCAGTTCAGCTCGCCTCTTAGAGAATCCAGAACCAGGATTTCGCCATCAACCAGGAACGGCAGGTTCTGATACTCCTCCTTTGCCTTCCGAGTTTCCGGGGTTAACTTCGTAAAACCGTCAAAAAGTGTGGTTCTGCCTTTGGCCTCGAATTCTCCCTGATTCGCCGTCAGTTTGATCGTAGTAGTAGAATAACGCGCATCTTTCATTTGACTTGCCACGGCCCGCCGCCAAATCAGATCGTAGAGTCTAAACTGCTCGCCGCTTAGAAAGGGTTTTATTAGCTCGGGTGTGCGGCTTACCGAGGTGGGTCGGATAGCCTCGTGTGCGTCCTGCGTCTTTACGCCTCTTTTTGGATTTTTCCCATAAGTCAGTGCCGATTCTCGCAAGTACTGAGGATGTTCTTGAGAAATCCAATCGCGAATCTCGTTCACCGCCTCATAATCCAGTCGGGTTGAATCGGTTCGCATATAGGTAATCAATCCCACGGGACCCTCATCTACTTCAATACCTTCATAGAGTTTCTGGGCAATTTGCATGGTTCTGCGTATACCAAATCGCAGTTGGCTCGAAGCCGTCTGCTGCAAAGTGCTTGTAATGAATGGAGCGGAAGGACGGGAAAGAGTTTCCTTGTTTTTCACCTCGGAAACTATGTAATCGGCTTTCCGGAGGACATTTTCCACTCTCCTGGCATCTTTCTCTGTTGAAGAAAATTTCCCCCCCAAACCGAAATTCTCGCCCTTCCAAGTCATAAGCGTAGCCACAAAAGGTTTTGCATCCCCACTAGCAGAATGCAAATCGGCCTCGATTTTCCAGAATTCCTGGGGTATGAAGCTTCCAATCTCCCTTTCTTTCTCCACAATCAGTCTCAATGCGACCGATTGGACACGCCCAGCCGAAAGACTTTTGGCAACCTTCTTCCACAAAAAGGGCGATAGGCTGAATCCCACGATTCTATCTAGCACTCGTCGCCCCTTCTGAGCATTCACAAGCTTCATATCAATCTGCCGTGGATTACTTAACGCCTCGGTTACCGCTTTCTTCGTAACGGACTGGTAGGTAATTCGCATGGCTCGCTCATCATTTAGGCCCAAGGCCTCTTTCAGATGCCAGGCAATCGCCTCACCTTCACGGTCTGGATCCGGGGCCAGATAAACCTCGTCGGTTCTCGCCACCGCCTTCATCAATTCATCCAGATTCTTCTTTTTGGCCGGAATAGTTGCGTAACTCGGCTCATATCCATTCTCAAAATCTATGCCGAAGGCCTTCTTTCCGCTGCCTTTTGATTCAATATCCCGTATATGACCCACAGAAGCATGCACGGAATAACCACTGCCAAGCATCTTCTTGATAGTCTTCGCCTTCGTCGGACTCTCGACAATAATCAGTCTTCGTCCAGAAGATGACTTCGAGTTAGTATTCTTAGCCGCCCTTTTAATCGACATCACCTCATCCTCAAGCACCCTACACCAAAATGATTATTTCGAAATATAACGCAATCCTGCCAATAATCAAGTCCGCATCTTATCATGTGCGGCTAGCTAATCTGAAAAACACCCGCAACTTACCAAGCCTGGCCGCCACTCATAAGCATATTCACTCTTTTTTGGAAGAAGTCAAACTCAGGCCGTTAAAACTCGCGAAGAATGGAAGCACTAGAGATATTCGGCAAAGCGGTGCTAAACTTCAACCTTAATATGGAAAGGACACTGCTTGATTATCTGCTGCGGGAGTTAAGCCTTTTGAGTATTCGCGGTGACACAAAGCAAGCTATTTCTTCAATAGCATTCAATTCCAACCATGTTAGTACGGGCGCACTTTTTTTTGCGCTCATCGGCATTCACGTGGACGGACACCAATACATCGACAGCGCCATCGACAGTGGCGCCCTCGCGATTATGCACTCCAAGTCCCTGGCCGCTTACCGACCTGGAATTACATACATAAAGGTGAGAAACACTAGAAAAGCCCTATCTCAAGTTTCGGCGACCTTCTATAAGCACCCCTCTAGAGAGCTCACTGTAATCGGAGTAACCGGGACTGATGGCAAAAGCACTACGGTTAGCCTGATAAGACAGCTATTGGAACATACCGGCATCTCCACCGGCAGTATATCCACCACCTCATTCGAAATTGGCGGTGAGGAGAAAATAAACGAACTTCGTCAGTCAACTCCTGAGGCGCCCTACATACACGCCATGCTCCGGGAGATGGTGGACAAAAAACAAAACCATGCTGTAATAGAAGCGACAAGTCACGGACTTTCACCCATAAACTGCCGCCTGGCGGATTTGGAATTCGATGTGGGGGTGTTCACTAACTTAAGCAGCGAACATCTCGAGTTTCACGGACGTATCGAGAATTATCTAAGAGACAAGACGAGACTTTTTCAAATGATGTCGAAATCTGAAAACCCCATGGCTTTCGGGGTTGTAAACTCGGACGATACTGCAAGCGAACACTTCATCCAGGCCGCCAGCAAGAGAAAAATTCTACGATATGGCGTCCAAAACCAAAATGCCGACATCTTCGCAACTAGGCTTATCGCAGGGCCAGGCGGCACAGAATTTCTGCTCCATACACCAGAGCATACCACAAAATCCAGAATCGAGATCCCTGGTCTGTACAATGTTGAAAACACTTTAGCGGCACTTTGCGTAGCTGCCGAGTTGCAATCCATGAACGTACATGAACTTGCACCCAAACTCCCAGAACTGAAGGGCATAAAGGGCAGAATGGAAATCATTAGGGGTAATATGGATTTCCACGTACTTGTGGACTATGCCCACACCCCCGGAAGCTTCGAAAGAATACTTCCCTTTCTAAGAAGTCTCTGCAACGAAAGGCTGATACTTGTTTTCGGATCCGGCGGGGAGCGGGATCTTGGTAAAAGACCCCGGCAGGGCGCACTTGCGGCTAAATATGCGAATATAGTCTTTTTGTGCGATGAGGATCCTCGCGATGAAAAACCCGAGAGGATACTGGAGGACATTGCCAAAGGCGCCGCCACCATGGAAATGGGAGAAGATCTTTTTTTGATTCCAGATAGGAGACAGGCGATATTCCAGGCGCTAAAATGCGCCCGCAAGGGCGATTTAGTGGCAATGCTGGGCAAGGGGCATGAAACTTCGATTATTTACGCAAAGCACTTACTGCCCTGGGACGAGGCAAAGGTGTGCAGGGAGGCGCTGCAAGATCTGGGGTTTGAAACCTAATAAAAGGTTAATTTTGAAGCGGGACTAATTCTGAATATGGTTAATCAAAAATGCCATTGCAATGCCTAATCCGGAACCAACCAATACCTGAGGATACGTATGCCCCAGCAGGGTTTTCAATGCCCTGGGTCTCTGTTCATCATCAAATAGATGGGAGAACTCTTTTACCAGCTCATTCAGAATCTCGGCATGCCTGCCTGCGGCCCTGCGCACACCGGCTGAATCATAGACAACAATGATGCCGAACACAAGTGCAATGGCGAAGTAAGAGCTTCCAATGCCATGGCTCAGCCCGATTGAAGTGCAAAGAGCCGCCACGGTGGCCGAATGCGAAGAGGGCATGCCTCCTGTTTCAGTAAGACGCCTGATTATCCAACGCCGTTCGGTTAGCAGAACAAACAGAACCTTCGAGATTTGTGCAAGGAGCATAGCCGAAATGGATGAAAGAAATATGGGATTACTTAGCAATATGAACTCCTCATAAGCTTAGTTGGCTCTACTGCCGCAGTTTTGTAATATAGCTCTGTCTATGAGGAAACTCTCCATATCAGCTACGCTTGCCCTTGTACTGCCACTCATTATAAACGCTCTAGAGAGCAAGACAATTATAAACGGATGTACTGGTGTCTTCTATACAATAAACCTGACTCAATTCGCGGATTGGCCAGGAATAGGTGGCACCATGCCGATAGATTTCTCAGCCGCTTCTGATAGAATTTGGATAATCTGGCCTCACACAATAATCAGCCTGGATTCGCTTGGAATGCCGGATGCAGCGTCCCTACTCTCGATTTTTTCGAGCCAAACTGCAGATTGGAACGGTAGAAGTTGGAATCCGGAAAATGGGACTGTTTCCTCGAAAGGTGATTGGCTTGCATATCTTGAAGGCAAATTCTACAGACTGGATTTGCTGACCGCGAAACTCTGGAGCATCGATTGGAAAGGGAATCCAGTGGAGTCTATCTTCGCTGCCCCGAGCGGGAATTTGGTGCTGTCTTCTAACAGAAAAGCATACCATGTCAACTTCTCTGATGAAATCAGAGCGAGTATGCTGAGTTTCGATATTCCCTCGATACTGGCCGTATCAAATAAAACAACTAAGCTTGCCTGGCTCGATACAAGTGGAATCCACCTGTTCTCTATAGAAGATGAGAGCGAAGAAATCATTCCACTTACGAGAGGAGTCCTGCCGGCCTTAGGCCCATGGGGAATCTCCTGGTTCAAGGGGCAACTTGTCCTTGCATACCCCGGCGCTCTTTACGCTGTGAATTTGTCAGTCGGGGAATCTTCCCGGATTTCCAAATTCGAGGCGCGATGGCTACCTGGGCGATGGTACAGACTGCGCGGAAACGAAGACGCTTTGCTGATTCACACCCTTGAAACCGAAGAACTCCGGGTATACAGAGCCGAGGAGGAAACTCCTATCGCGAAAGTTCCCGTTTACAGTGATTTCCTTGCAGAATATGCGATCACTGCCGGCAAGCTCCTCGAAGAAAAGGAGGAACTCGAAGCCGCAGTCCAATATTATAACTGGACGCTGCCCCAAATACGATATTTCCGCTCCAGATATCCCCTTAAAACAGTTTGGGCGAAACTTGAACACGAACTTGTCGAACGGCGACAGGTTTTACTTAAGATAATATACAAGTAGATTGGAAAACGAGCTCTTCGAATATCGCAACTCTACGCATTGCCAAGAAGCAATTCTAATGCCATGATGCCCTACACCATGGCCAAGATTGCGCTTATATACGGCGGACGTTCTGGTGAACATGAGGTATCCTGCACTTCAGCGGCATCGGTGCTTCGGAATCTGAAATCCAACCATGAACCGCTACTGATCGGCATAGACAAAGAAGGCGGTTGGTACTTACAAGATAAACCTTTGCGAATACCCCGAATTCTGGAAGTGAAGGTAGATACCGCCCAGCAGATAGCAATTAAACCCGGTAGCGGCCTTATCTTGCCTGGGGGACAAGAGCCGCATATCGATTTGGTAATACCCCTACTGCATGGCAAATTCGGAGAAGATGGCAGCATACAGGGCCTCCTGGAAACATCCAGACTGCCCTATGTGGGCTCGAACGTACTTGCCAGCGCCATCGGAATGTGCAAGGAAACCGCGAAGCGAATCTGGAGGGATGCGAATTTACCCGTAATCCCCTGGCTTACTCTTCACAAAAATGCTGCTAAGCGAAATATCGACGAGCTAAAGGAAAACCTTTTTTCGAAATTGGGTTCGAGGCTATTCGTAAAACCATCCACATCGGGTTCCTCACTGGGAGTTGGTTTGGTTACAGATTCTTTGCAATTGGAAATAGCCCTGAGAAAGGCCTGGCAGTACGATGAGAAGGTATTGGTGGAGAAGGCGATTAAGGGCCGCGAGATAGAGTGCTCGGTAACAGGATACATGCATCCCGAGGCCTACCCACCAGGTGAAATAAGAACAGCAAGCAGGTACGACTTCTACGATTATGATGCCAAGTACATAGACCCCGACGGGGCTAAACTCATGGTTCCGGCAAAATTAGATGCCGCTACGACAAGAGATGTAAAGGAAATGGCCATTCTCGCCTTCAAGGCCATTGGAGCAGGAGGTTTGGCGAGGGTTGATTTCTTGCTGGAGGAGGAGAGCTCAGCTCTTTACCTAAATGAGATAAACACCATGCCGGGTTTAACACCAATAAGCCTCTTTCCGCGCATGCTTGCAGAAGGAGGCGTGGATTTTACAAGCGCATTGGAGAAATTGATCAAGGGAGCGCTTTCCGAGCATGCACGGAAAGAAAGGTTGCTGTAATCTCATACTAAAAATCCCAACTATAGACGATAGCCAGACGCTCAAGCTCCACATACTTCTTGCCCGTGGCATCTAGACGTCTAAACCACCTTGCATATACTGTCTCCTCCGTGTAGTGCAAACCGTTTCTGAATTGAACTAAGAAAGTGAGATTGTGATTATCCTCAAAAACTAAATTCACGGCCGGACCAAAACGCCAGTTCTGGAAGTCCGAACCCCAGGACTCTACTTCCGGCAAAGCGGATTTAGTTGAATCTGTCATCAGATAACCGGCATCCATCGGAGCGAGATTGCGAATATCTCTGGACAACCAGAACCAGTGCTCTGCCAATAAACCGACGAAGTTCACTTGCCAGGGAGGCCGATATCCAATGGCATAGATTCCCCTATACTCCCAGCCATTGAAATTCTTGCCCCTATCGGCACGCCAGTACCAGGCATCCAAGGCACCCGCCCGGGAGTAATGCATGTACCTAGCCTTTACATTTGCCGAAAATACCACGTGATTCCACTCACCCGGAAACAAGTAGGCCAGATCGAATTGCACAATTCCGCCTAAGAAGTAGAAACCCGCCCAGCCAGATCTCTTAGTGTTAGTAATATCATCCCTATCATTTAGGGCAAGTCCCTCCAGATTCAAGAAGCTAAGGGGCCAACCGAAGCCCCCCGCGACTCCCCCAGTCAGCTTGAGAAAGGCAATGGGAGTGAACTGTATCTCGGTTTCAACGTGCAGGCTGACAGGCGACAAAACGGGTCTGACTGTAAAGATGATATTGTTGCCTTCTAAGAGCGGGTTATCAGAGCTAAGTACATCCTTTTTCGCCTGAAAGCGATAATAGATTTCTAGTTCAACGGCGCCCCAACCACTTCCTAGCCTTCGAGAGGCAGGATTAGAATTTGACCAGTTATAAAGTCCACTATTCCACTTAGCACTGTCTCCAGGGTATTTGGGATTATACGAGGGCGGTAAAAAGGCAGGTGCGTCCGAGGCGTTGCTTTTATTATCATCCAGATAATAGGCGAACCTGGAACCGAAACCATGATTAAACTCCCAGCCCGAAAGAAACGTTGAACAGAAAACCATAAGTGCAAGCGACATAGAGCTAAGCATCAAGTGTTTTTTTCTCATTAGTAACTCCTATTTTTTTCATTCACATCTGAATCAAGATTGGGTTCAGAAGCATACCAGTCTCCATCAACTATTTCGGCTAGAGTCTCAAGCCAGGAAGGTGGATTAGAACCCCCGGCATTGAGAATCAAATTACCCTGGTAATCCAAACCCTTCAAGAACTCCGTTTGGAGACTAAAGCCTCTCTTTGAGCCGGAGAACAGAGCGGAGAAGATTCGTCCATCGCGAATTTCCAGTTCCAATGGAAAGTCCTCGGGCAGGTCATCATATGTGAAGCGTTCTCTAAACGCTGGCGTTTTATGCCAAACCCAATCCACAGATTCATGCCTCTTCAGAGCAGATTCAAACTTCGGCTCACCCAGAAAAGTCCGCGCATCTATCATAATTGGATCTGCCGCCCACTGCCTCGCCAAGGCATCCATCGCCTCAAGAACCGTTATTCCCGGAATCAGCCGCGAGAGATTCATTATGGGCGAAGGCAAAGACCGCACCCCGCGAAACTCCAATCCTCGGGGAGGAGACATCAGGAGTCTTTTGATCTGCCGCGTATCGGCGTTAACAAGAAGGGTGCCATGGTGCATGGAACGCTTCCCGCTTTGACGAAACGCACTACCACTTACCTTGAATTCCGCTTCGCCATGCGAAGCCGTTTTGGCTATTAGATCATAACGACTATTGATGTTCAGCCTAAGTCCATCGAATGCCCTCACAATTTTGCTTAGATTTTCCTCCCGACGCAAATTTGGCCATCCGCTCAGTATAGAGAAGTTAAGATTGCCGGGGCCGTGGACAACGGTTCCACCACCGGAAATCCTCCGGTAGACGCCAATTCCCTCTCTCCTCGCTAAACCGACTCTGAATTCGTTCCAAGGATTTTGGAAACGTCCCAAAACTATGGATGGCTCGTTCTGGTAGAGAAACAGAAGTTGGCTGCCATCTTTCACTTCAAAGAGCAATAACTCCTCCAACGCGAAGTTCAGGGCCGGCTTCCTGCTTAAGGAAACATATACCCCATCTGCAAATCTATGCGTGGTGCGAGTCATGGTAATTAGAGCTGGCCACTTGAAGAAATCTTAGCGGCGCTAGAGCTACAGATAGCTCCCGAGCCAGCCTGGTTCCGTCCATAACCCGGGTGCACGAGAAGAGCATCCACACTTGCTACAAAGCCTATTCTCTTCCGCCAAACGCGCCTTGTAGATGGGATATCATTCCAAGAGGCCCCCCTCATCTTAGGGATTCTAGCCCACCGCCTAAGAAAATTTCTCATTATCACTTTGCATAAACAAAATCTTGGCGGTTCTGCGAAACCTTTTCTATCATCTAGATGCGGTGATTACCGATATCGGATATATAGATATTACTCGCGATATCCGTGGTTAAGCTTTGGGAGGAATTGAACTCAGCCTCATTTTGAGCCCACCATCTTACTTTGCCACTACGGAAAGGGGATTTCCCAACCAGTAGTTCTGTCTCTCCTTCCACATTGTATTTTCGATCTGATTTGAATCTGAAAACAAATTTATCGACTTCTACTTTCCCATCTGCTATAACTCTCCAGATTCGATGACCATTATGAGCTACCAAGCAAGAATTGCCCTCAACACCCAGAATCGCGTCTGTAGGATGGACAAAAAAGTACATGTTTGTTCCCTCATCTCTTTGAAAGTAGAGCCACACATTGCTGCTTCCATTTGCCAAGTAGTTTTTCCGGCAGATGAAGAAGCACAAGCTCTAAACAAGGCCATAGACGCAAGAGCAACTATTCCAGCGCAGTTCAGTTTCTTCATTTGGAGCCCCTGTGGTTTGGCGTGGGTTTCAAGGTTCCGCATCTGACTTAAGATATTGATGAGCAGAATGTTAAATGATAAGCATCAGGAACTTCAATACCTTATCAAAAGGGAAGAAGCTCTTCTTCCAATGCGCATGCTGATTGCAACAAACGGTATACCCTCGCGGCTGCCCACGAGTCATCGCCTTATGCATAATGAGAATGCTTGACATCTGGACTCTGCGCCGGGGTTCTTGCGCCGCGGGTGGCGAAACGAGCGAGAAAAGATAAGGAGACCTTTTTTTACGTTGTCAAGGTTCCGAAACCCCGTGAACTGGCCTTGCGGCGATGAGGTTTTTGAACTCTTCTCTTTTAGGATTAGTTAAGAAACTGGCTTTGCATTGAGCATCCTGGCAGAATTAAACTGTTATAAGCTGTATGAATACTTTTGTCTATGAAAGCATCGCCGATATGCCCGTAAGCGAGCGGCCAAGGGAAAGACTTGCGGCGCGAGGTGTCAATGCTCTTTCTGATATCGAGCTTCTCGCATTGATGCTTGGTTCAGGTTCCAGTAAAAAAAACGTAAATCGGCTAGCTGGAGATCTTCTTGGTGCATTAGAGAATTTGGGAGATGATCTAACTCTCGCCGATCTTGTTGCAATCGAGGGAATCGGACCCGCAAGGGCGGGAATGATTTCCGCTTCTTTGGAATTCTCCAGACGAAGGCTGCGGCCGGCTCGAAGAAAGATCAATCAGCCAAGTGATGTGATGCCTCTGCTAACTCATTGGGCCGACAGACCTCAGGAGCATTTTCTTGTGCTCAGTTTGAATGGCGCGCACGAGGTGATTCGAATCAGGGTGATTAGCCAGGGAATTCTGGACCGCACCGTTGTTCATCCAAGGGAGGTTTTTGTCGATTCCCTCCTCGATAGGGCAGCGGCGATTATCTGCGCGCATAACCACCCTTCCGGCAACAAAAACCCAAGTTCGGAGGATAGGGAACTGACAAAACGGCTTCGACAATCCGGAGATCTGCTTGGAATCCCCCTGCTCGATCACATTATTTTCACCGGAAGCTCCTATTTCAGCTTTCTTGAAAACAAAATCATTTAAGCTCTGTGGCTGAACTTCAGAACACCGCTTGGTTCCGTGTCCTGATAACGTGAAACGAGCGCTCGTTGGAAGCTGTGCTTAGCGGATTCGAAAACGTTGGATTTACTGTCACCAAGATCGATTTATGAGATTCAAACGAATTAGAAAATGTAGAAAAAAATATCGTTCCTCTCTAATCACCCATGCCGTTTCAGGCCAAATCGATATTGGTGGGTAGATTACGATTTTAATCTGCCCGAACTCCCTCTCTTATGATTCTTAGCGCTCAAAAAGAAGATTTCGCTTTGATTCGGATAGACTTCGTACTCCTCGGCCAGCTCTTGATGAGTCCTCATCTTCTTTCAATTCTTCCATGGCCATTTTGACTTCAAACTCTTCGTCAAATTGTCTTCGCTTTCTAAAGATGGAATCTTCTTCTTCATCGTATCCTGGAAGTGGAGATTCTGGCTTAAGATCCAATTAAAACGTCGGTATTTTTGGCTCAGCACAGAGCTTCGACAATCCAAAGACCTGCTTGAAATCCCTCTGCTCGATTACATTATTTTCACCGGAAGTCCCTATTTCAGTTTCCTTAAAGAACAAAATCATATTGGATCCCTATCTCGGATCGAACAAAGCCAGTTTCCCCGGGGATGGGCAAAAACGTCTCCATCATTTAAGCTCTGCAACTATGGGAAAAACTTGGGAGCGCAGCTTGATTCTGATTAAGCCCGATGGCGTGAAACGAGCTCTCGTTGGCGCTGTTCTTAGCAGATTCGAAAAAGTTGGACTTACTGTTACTGGAATCAAATTGATATGGCCCGATCTTCATAGGGCTAGAAAGCACTGCGAGAATCATCGAGACAAACCTTTTTTTGAGGGACTCGTCAGTCTTCTAACCTCGGGACCCGTGGTTGCTCTGGTTCTAGAAGGCGCGCATGCTATTTCTATTGTGCGGAAGCTTGTTGGAACGACAGAACCCAAAGAGGCGATGCCGGGTACAATTCGCGGAGATTACTGCCATATGAGTTATGAACGAAGCCGGGAGCGCCTGGGTGTCATCCCAAACTTGATCCACGCCTCTGAAGATTCAAACAGTGCGGCGGCCGAAATTGCCATCTGGTTTTCAGAAGATGAAATAGTGAAGAGCTATGGACGTTTTGATGAGAGGGTTATGTAGAGAATACAAACCGAACTTCAGGATAGCTCATATTGATGGGCCCAGGTCGCCGGATTCTCAATTTCATCCGTGGTTATGCCTGATTCTAGAGAGGCTAACAATTGTTTCCTTCAAACCGGGCATCCTCGGAGCGAGTTTATAAGCTTCAAGCAACCTTTTGGCGGCCTCTTGGTAGCGACCAAGAGATATAAGCAACTCTGAGAGAAGCTTGCATAGGCGAGCATTCTCCTTGGGAGGGAAGGAAAGGTGTATCATATCGCTAAGGAAGGTGATTCTCAGGCGATTGTCCTGATCTTCCGGAAGCTGATGTTTCACTATGGATGACATTCTCTCCAGCACTTCCACATAGAAATGCTTGAAATAAGGGCGCTCCTCTTCCAACCGAGCTATCCCTCTTAGCAATCTGTAGGCTTTTACAGTTGAATTCTGCTCCAGATATGCCTCGGCCAAAAGGAAAGCGTAATCCATGAAGTCTTCCCTGCCTAGATGCTGCAATAAGAATGAGTAGCCGCTTCTCTGAACTCCTTCGAATAGCCTAATGGCCTGAGAGCCATTGTCATGCATCAAATCAAAGCAGATTAGTCGGGCCAGACTTTCGGGATCATCCTTTCTGGCATTTAGGAAGCTCCTATAGTCCCAGTTGCCCCCGCCTTCTCGGGCACGCCTAAGGCTTAGATTGTAAGCCTCACGGGTCAGTTTGCCGGTGAGTATCTCATAAGCTTCCTTAAGAGCGAGGAATTTAGCGGTTTGGTCGTCGCCGGAAAGATCAGGATGCAACTCCTTGGCTTTGATACGGTATGACTTGTGGATTTCAGCTTTGCTGCAGTTCGGACAGAGCCCCAGGGTGGCATAGTAATCTTTCATTTTATTTTGGCGCTTTGACTTGCCCAGGGAACAGAGTCATTGAGCTGCTCAATCAGATCCAATTCTTCCCTTTCGCACAGAGTTGTGAGATACCTGAAGTACTCGCGCACTGCCTTGTTTGTATAATCGTGATAGCTGTTGAAGCAGTAGCTTCTAAATCCCCTTCTTGTCTTATGGCTCGAACCCATGCCGGGATCGAAATCACTAATCTTCTGTGCTATCGCGTATTCGATTGGCGTATAATAGCAGAGCTCGAAATGGAGATTCGGGATGTAGAACGCATCTCCCCAGTAACGACCGTAAAGATGCTGATTTTTGCGAATCAACATGCTCATTGCAATGGGCATTTCATACTTGGGCAGATAGGCTGCTATAAGGATGATGCGATGTGCCCAAACCCCGGCTATGTGAGAAAACCATTCCTCGTTCAGGAAGTATGCTCCCCAAGGGAAGAATTTCCGGTTTGTGTTATAATAGAATCTGAACATCAGACTCATTAAGAAGCTGTTGATTTTTTCGCCGGTATATATCTTAACTTCAATTCCCTGATTCCGAATGGATGCACGCTCCCGAGCTATGTTGCGACGCTGATTTTTGTTAAAGCAGTGTAGATAATCATCGAAAGTTCTGTAGTCCTCGTTTAGCCAGAGAAAATACTGATGGCTCCATGGGTTTAAATGCTCCACTCCCTTTAGTTCTTCGTCAAAATCTGAGCTTGGAAAGGATATGGAAGACGAGCCGTATCCACCTCGGTAGGTAAATTCTCTCATCCCCTCTATGATGCGCGAGTTTTGTTCCTCAGTGTCGGCCTTGTCGCTACTTAGGAATTTGTACCCGGGACAGGGAGTAAATGGGAGGGTAGCCAAGAGTTTTGGATAGTAGTAAAGGCCTGATGCAATTACTTGAGCAGCTATGCCTTGATCGAAGATAAACTCGCCATCACTGTTTGTCTTCACATAGGCAGGAGCAGCACCAATTATTCCGTCCGGGCCTCTTAGGACGAAATGGTTTGGATACCAGCCTTTGTCGGGAGCCACACAGCCTGTTAATTCGACGGAATGAAGAAACTGATATTCGAGAAAGGGCGAATACTCATCTTTTTCCGCAATTTGGTTCCATTCCCGAGAGCTTATGGAATCAATGCTGTTTACTATGGAAAGCTGCGTTCCTCTTTTCACATCTGAGGCCAATTCGAACTCCGCTGTGAAGTATTATCATCCATACGAGGTTAACGGGCTAGTGATTTAATCACGTTCGAATCGAAAAAGACATCTTCTGAAATTGCTTAATAAGGAACAGGCAGATATGAACGATACGATACAAAGATTACAATTCGGCACGATTCTTTGCTTAAACCCAAGATGATGAGGAACTGCTAATTGTGCCGTCCAAGAAAAATGAACAGGGCGAATTTATCCGGATGGAACTATTGGCCGAAGCTATTTGAAAATCCCTTGATCGCAGGGAAATAAGAATTCAGAAGCTTATCGCCAATGCCAACTGGATTCAGAGAGAAACTGGTTAAATGGCCATTAGGAAGAGGCTCTTGCAAGAAATGAGATTCGAGTAATCGAAAATAGGATAAAAGCCGCTTGATAAGGATCGCAAAAAGCAAAACTCCGGGGGCTGATATTGATGTGCTGATGGTGATGAGGCATTCAAAAAAACCGGCTAGAATTGTGCGGGGCTTGAATTAAATCAAATTCTGCATTTGGGTGCTGCTCGAATCGAAAACTCATCTTCTAGCGGATTTCGATTGAAACCTGTTAGACTCTTTGGAGATATCGAAGTTTGTGAAGTATCTTTTCCAGGTGCCTGGCTTCTTTTGTGCTAAGCTGCGCACGAGCCAATATATCCCTGAAGAAGACCCTTGTATACTGCCTATCGGCAGTCTTGAAATAGTTTAGGGCCTCTAGCGCATCATGAATCGAATTAACAAGAGTCTCTATTTGATCTCGCGCGATGGGAATGAAGGAGCTCTTATAGCTACCAATTGATTCACGGTAGAGATAGACGGCGATTATTTGAACCGCATGCGAGAGATTCAAAGATGGAAAATTGGGCGAGCTGGGTATGTGGCAGGCAATATTGCAATGGTTAATTTCCCTGTCGTTTAAGCCTGATTGTTCATTCCCGAAGACAATTGCACATTTCCCACCGGCACTTGAGGCGATCTTTCCCGCAAGTTCCTCGGGCGTTATACTGAACCATTTTCTTCTGACACCGCGTCTACGCGTGATTCCGGCTGCAAATGTGGTATCCTTGAGGGCATCTTCAAGGTTCGAAAATACAAGCGAATTCTCGTAGATATCTCTGGCGTGAATGGCCATCTTGTAGACTTCATCTTTATCAAGCTCAGCGGGGCTAACTAGAACAAGTTCCAAAATCCCCATTGATTTCATGGCACGACACACCGCGCCAACGTTGAGCGAACCTTCGGGACGACAGAGGACTATCCTCAACCTGTTAAGGAAGCTGCTCATCGACGGTGATCTCACCTAAGCATGGCCTCCATAACTCTTGCGGCGCCATCTTGGTTCACGTCTAGAGCGATGCGATTTGCGGGGAATCTCCCCATTAACTCTTGAGGCGCTCCCCCCATTATCCAAGCATCTCCGGCCGTTTCCAGCATGGTAAGATCGTTCCAACCGTCTCCGATAGCAACCGTTGATTTCCTGGCAATACCGAGAAATTTACATACTTCTACTAGTCCCCTTCCCTTGTCGATGTTGCCTGCCATCAATTCCAGAAAGCGGGGGTTTGAAAAGGCAATGCTCAAAGACTCCTCCGAAAACCGACTTTCCAGCAGAAGTTTGATTTTCATCAATACACTTTGACTCGAGAGCACGATGGCCTTCGTGAATTCAAGGGTGTGCAAGCTATCGAAATCGACAACTGTGCCTGGTAGCCTCGTACGAACATTGTAGGCCTCTATCTCCGGCCCTTTTCTTTCGAAGATAAGTTCTCTATGTCGGTAGGCTATCATCTCGCAGCCTCTTGAACGTGTCTCGCATATCACGAATCTTGCGGCTTTCTCATCCATTATGCTTTCGAAAATGCACTTGCCCGCGGAGTCGCCGATTATCATGGCGCCGTTGTAGCATATCGCCGGCCCATGCAGCTCTAGAGTGTCGTAGATTGGCTTAACCGATTCCCAACTCCTGCCAGTTGCAAGGCAAACAGTACATCCGGTCCTGTCGATGGATTTTATGGCTCTAATGGTTCTTGGTGCTAAAATGTAATCGGAACCTAAGATGGTGCCATCAATGTCTAAAAATATGGCTTCTGGCAAATTCATACGCTAATGAGAAAGCTCCCTCTCCGCGATCTCTCCCCAAATTCAAACATAATAAGTTCAAAACCATACCAGAGGGCAAAATACACTCCCACCAGACGATTATATCATCAAACCCCGCTCGCTGGGGGGCCTAAAAAAGGTTGGCACGCTCAAGAGATGCATCAGAATGTGAAGTTTCCTTATTGAGGATTCTAAAAGCCCTCCGAGCGCATGGACAAGTTCTGATTCAACCAGGGCAGGTGGGGTTTGTCTTGGCTACTTGGAAGTCGGAGCATTCCCACTATTTTTCACGGCAGGATAGTTAGCCTGCAACTAGAATAACTTACTTGGCATAAAGCGGATGGAGATCTATCGAATCTTCGCAAGTAAGAGCACTCTGATTAGAACAAAATTTATCTGGAATCAGAACCTGCACCACGAAGTCATTAGAATGGCCGGCGCCATGTATCAACTTGGCCTTTTTATAAAAAATTGCGGCGGTCTTGATTTTTTGAAGTCTTTCAGTCTGAGTATCTCATATTGATATCAATTACAATGGTTTTGACAATCGTGTTCCTATGAAACGCCAAAACGGAATATTGCCTCTGGCGTTTTTGCAAAGTTTCAACTTTTTCAGGGATTTCTTACTCGATGCAGAATCAACACAATCGACGGACGAGTTATGGATCGGGGAAGCGTCGGCGGATATCTCGAAGCGTTGGCAGTATACTCAAGAAAACATCGAATAGTTCAGGATCGAACTTCTTCCCTCTATCACTTCTCATTGTTTCAATAACCCTTTCTTCAACCCAGGCATTCTTATAAACACGATTCGAGTTAAGAGCATCGTAAACATCTGCTATAGCCACTATTCGGGCGAAAAGAGGGATTTCATTCCCCTTCAAACCGGGCGGCTTCTTCCTCTCATCCGCAAAGAGCTCTTCGGTTTCCATCAGATTGGCAATCCTTCCCGGATAGCCAGTGCCATCCCAGTTCTCATGGTGGGAAAGGGCAACATCCTTAACAGTTAGATCCAGATCGGTATTGCCTAAAAACTGCCTGGCGCCAAGCCAGGTGTGGGATTCCATAATCCATCTTTCACCGGCATCGAACACGGATTTCTTCTTGAGTATCGTATCGCTGATTCCAACCTTTCCGACATCGTGCAGCATGGCGGCAATTCGAAGATCGTCCTTGTTTTTATCTATGTTCTCCGGCTCCATCCCCTTCTGACTCGCCCAGGCCTCATATATCTCGATGGCATAAGCTCCAACCCGATTCACATGGCCCGTTGTTTCCTTGGAATCGCGCATCCCGGCAAAATTGGTTATGGTGACAAGGAGATTGCGTGTCATCTGCGCACGTTGTATGGCATTGGTTCCGATTAGGCATAGCATCTTGTAGAAAGTCTCATTCTCGCTACTAAATGGGATGAATCTTCCCTCACCATCACATGCATTGAGCAGTTGCATAACCCCAAGTAGTTTTCCATCACTAGCAATCAACGGAATAGTCAAGCTGGAAACAGTTTTATAACCCATGCGTTTATCAAAGGATGGATCAAAATGGTAGGAAGATTCTTCATCGATAGAATACATATTCGGGATATTAAGTATCTTCTTATGTTTGGCGACGAATCCGGCGATGGATTTATCATTGATTGGAATAGAAAAGGCTGAATATGGCAATTTCCGACCATCTTCTAGCTTTTTTTGGAGTGTGTCGTTTTGAGTGTATTTGAACTCCAATTCATCATTTCTGCGAATATAGATAGTTCCGGCATCGGCGCTGGATTCTCTGCGCGCCCGATACAAGAAGCGCTCTAAGAGCAGATCCAAATCCTTGATACGGTTCAGTTCGGTGTTTACTCTGAGTATCTTATCGACCAGGAGTTCAAATTGTTTTTCCTCGAAAGACAAGCTTCTCATCTAGAAGAAGCATATTAAAACAAATTTCCATTTAGCGCTACAGATATCGCAGTTCTGACTACCCAATCAAAAGGCTGCCTGATGCCTCATACCAGCGCGCCCTGTTGCTTTTACTGTCTAACTATCTGGAGATAAGCCGCCTATCACTAACTCTTGTTTCCATTCAAGGAGCAATCATTGTAAAATTATATTTAGTGATATATGGCTGATAATAAGCTGAGAATCGAGAATTTCCTGGAACTCTCCTATGAGAGACCAACGAAAATAATAAACCTGGCACAAGATCTTCTACCGAAAATTGTTACCGCGAAAATGACCAAGGAACAGGGTTTGGTTTTTTATCGGCTTGCCCGCGCCAGAATTCAAAGATGTGAATACGATCCGGCCTTCCTTGCACTGCGGGAAGCTAGAAAGATTAGAGAGGAATTTAGCGATTCTGCGGGCGTTCTTGAATGTCAATTGGCCTTTGGGCTCATTTACAGCCTTACAGAGCGTCCGGAGGCGGCTTTCGAACTCTTTTTGTCTATACGCGAAAGAGCTCAAAACCTGGGTCTGATAGAAATCGAAGTTACAGTGAATTCTCACTTGGCTCGCATCTGCATAGATCAGGGGCAGTATAAGGAAGCCCGATCCTTTCTAGAAGAGGCTCTCAATCTGAATTCTAGCGATAAGACCAACCTGGCGCACCTATGGCATGAAATGGGGCACATCGAGTTGAAAGAAGGCAATTTGGACGAAGCCAAGAATTGGCTCGAGCGGACCAACGACCCTCCATATTACGAATACCAGATTACCCAGGCCGAATTGGCCATTCGCCGTGGGGAGTTCGGTGCGGCCGAGATGCTGCTCAAGAATACTTTGGAAACCTGCATTGAGAACGAAATTTGCTATGGAGAAATTCTAGCGCATTACCAGCTTGGAATTTTCTACAACAAAATTGGGAATACCGAAAAAACCATCGATTCCTGGGAGAATTGCTATAATTTGTGTGAATCCACGGGAGTTAGGTATTACCGAATTCTCAGCGGGGAAGGACTGGTAGACCTTTACCGCGCCAAGAAAGACAACATGAAGGCTCTAAACTATCTTCTCGCCATTCGCAGAGAGGAACATCGCTATCTTGCCGAAGGACTTCATAATCTGATCAGTAACTACGATCAAGGTAACAGAATTGGACAACTAGAGGAACAGATGGGAACCTGGCGTCGGAGAACCGTTGAGCTAGAAAAAATCCGCAGCAGCAAAGATAGATCCATACTGGATCTTGAAACGATAAGAAAAATCGGCCAGGAAATCACCTCTTCTTTGGATCCCGACGAGATAGTTAAGGTGATTTACAAGCGCCTAACCCAGATCACTACCGTCGATGAACTCATTATCGCGTTCTGCCTAGACGAAGAGGAAATGGATCTCCGCTATATTATAAAAGATGGAGTCTATGCAGAACCCTCTCATGCCCCTGTCGATGCCGACGATTCATTAATTTCATGGGCTGTGCTAAATGATAAGGATCTCATCGTAAACTCTGAGGAAGAAAGCTATAACTACATCAAGAACAAGCTCGTGGCTGAAAAAACTAACGAATCCCACCTAGTCGTGCGTCTGAAAATTGAGAAGAGAATCATCGGCGTTCTCTCAATCCAAGGTAAACAGGCCCATTGCTACGTGCAAAGACACCTAAGAGTATTAGAAGCTCTTGCAGGATTCATTGCAATTGCTCTTTCCAATTCGAATTCGCATCAGAGCCTGGTGCTGGCCAACGAGAAAATATCCCATATGGCCACACACGATCCCTTAACCCGTCTTCCGAATCGCCTGCACACCATGGAACGATTGAATTTGGAGATTCAGCGCTGTAAAAGATACGATAAAACACTCGCCATTTTGTTTGTTGACCTGGACGGATTTAAGCAGATAAATGACAATTACGGACATCTAGCTGGTGATAAGGTTTTGGTGGAAATCGGCCAACGCCTCAAAGGTAGTATACGATCCATCGATGCCGTCGGACGACTAGCCGGAGATGAATTTTTCCTGATTATCACGGGCGATTGCACGCGAGAAGATGGATTTCAACTGGCGGAGCAGCTACGATTGAATTTGGCAGAGCCGATTGAGATAGATTTCGAAAAATCGCTAAGTATTACAGGCAGTTTGGGTTTGGCATTCTACCCGGCGGACGGAAATGACTTTGAGACTCTGGTGAATGCGGCCGATGCGGCTATGTACAATGCAAAGTCGCGGGGAAAGAATAGAACCGCCTTCTACTCTGAGCACCATTAAAAGAAAACTTCTTAAGCCGCACCGAGCCGGGCATCCGTATGAGAGTTCTCTCGCCTCTTAACCAGTCGGTGCTTTTCTATAATGCTGTAGAGTGTCGGGATCAGAAAAAGCGTTACCAAAGTGGAAGTGGCAAGTCCCCCGGCAATGGCCTGGCCCAGTGGCGCGTATAACCGCGCGCCGGGCCCTCTGGCCAATGAGAGCGGCAAAACTCCGAAGAATGTTGTCAACGTGGTCATCAAGATGGGACGAAGTCTTGTTACCGAACCTTTTATCAATGCCTCGTTCAGTTCAATGCCATCCCTGCGTAGTTGATTGATCCGATCAACTTGCACAATGGCATTGTTCACCACTATCCCTGACAAGGCCACAATACCAAGGAAAGAAATCAACGAAATGTCCGAACCGAAGATGGCTAGGCTAAGCACTACTCCAATGAAGCAGAAAGGAACCGACGCCATGATAATCAGCGGTTGAATGAGCTTCTCGAATTGGATTGCCATAACTACATATACAAGCAGAAGTGATATCATCAGAGCTATCACCAGATTCACTATAGACTGGCTAATCAAACCCATAATCCCCTCTTGACGCCACTCGACACCTTTCCTCAGTGGTAAATCGGAAAGAGCTTCTTTTAGCTGGCGATTGATATTTCTGAAATTCTCACTTCTAGTGTAGCCGATTACTGTAAGCATGCGGGCTCGATTGTGTCTGCGGTACTGAGAAAAGCCCCTTTTCTCCTCTAGGGAAGTAAAAGTATGCAAATCGCTTATTCTGCCATTGGCTCCGCGTATCGGAATCGCACTTAGTGATTGTGAATCAGGAGTAGACGATTCAAAATCGGAGCTCAGCCTTATATTTCTGTTTTCTCCTCCCGAGGGCCTATAGACGCCGATATCAACTCCTTCGAAAACAATTCTAGCGTTTCGGGCGGCATTGCCAGCGTTAATGCCAAGAACTCCCATAATCTCCTGATCGAAACGGGCATTTACGAAACGTCGATTGGCTTTTACATCGCGAGTCGTACTGATAATCTCGGGATTCTCCAGCAGTATGGCCTCAACTCTGTCCGCTTCGCTTCTCAAATCCTCAAGTGATTCGGAAAAAAGCTCGACGCGATATCCGGCGCCCTCGGTGCCCAGGCTCAGCATTCTATCGAATCCCCCATTGAATACCGTAACGGCAACCCCGGGCAACTCCGGGGGGAGTTTTTCATTGAGATTCACCATCAAATCTCGAAAATCCCTCTTCCGTCTATTGCGACTCTCCAGCAATATCTGACCCCAAACCCTCTCTCTCTTCTTGAAGGAATTTGAGATATTATCCTCTATTCCCACAAAGAAAATCAGATTCTTCAGTTCCGGGATCTCTTTTCTGATAACAGCCTCCGCTGTATCGGCCGCATTGGCGCCCTCTTCGATGGATGCGCCTGGTCTGAGTTCAAGCGAAATGAATAGCTCATTGTAATCCGCTGAGGGAAGGAAGGATATCCCCATTAGATCGGCAGCGATGATGCTGATCAACAACACTGCGGCTGCCGCTACTAAGTAAACACCGCTCAAACTAAGTACTCGTCTGAGGCTTGATTCATAGCTTCTCTCGATCTTGGCCATAAGACGGCTGCGAATCATGCGTTTTGAACTGCCAAATTCATTTCTATGAGCCAGAAGAGGAACCAAAAAGAGCGCCGCGCACAGTGAGGCAGCCAGGCAGAACACAATCGTTGCGGAAATATCTTTTAAAACGCTGCCTACAATCCCTCCAAGGAACATCATAGGGGCAAAAACACTTACCGAGGTTGTAATAGATGCCGTAACCGCCCCGGAAACTGCACCTGCTCCGCTAAGCGCCGCATTTCTCATACTATCTCCCGCAGAACGCCGCCTGTGGATGTTCTCCAGCACCACAATTGAGGAATCAACCACCATTCCCAGGGAAACTGTTATACCCGCTAGTGTGAGCACATTCAAAGAAAATCCTGCCAATCTCATTCCTACAAAGGCTATAAGCAATGCAATGGGAAGTGATACCGCAATAATAAGAGTGTATTTCCAACTTCGAAGGAAAAGAAAAATAATTGCGATGGCCATGCAAATTCCCAAGATAGCCGATCGAGTAACGGTGCCCAAAGAAAGCTTAACAATCTCGCTATCATCGTGCAGAATAACGAAGCGATAACTCGCATCCCCCACTTCCTCCAGGGAAGCCAGACGCTCTCGAATTTCTCTGCTAATCTTTATAGCATCTCCCGATTCCTGTTTCATAACCTGAATCACCAGCATGTCCTGAAGTCCAGAACGAATTTTGAGGTCGGTGTGCTCATAGTCTAAAGTCACCGTGCTAACATCCATCAGGCGAATTGGAACACTGCCATTGTTACCAACAACAAGATTCTCAATTTCGTCTATTTCGGTGAATTCGCCGCTCATCCTCAGAGCCCACTCTTCATCGCCCCAGCCAACAAGTCCGGCAGGCAGAGCAACATTGCGATTTCTAAGAGCGGCGGCAACTTCAAGTGGAGTAAGATTGCTGTTGGCAATCGCCTGAAGATTCAAATTTATTCTGACTTCCCTCTTCCTTCCTCCGAGGATGTCGGCATCGGCAACACCCTCAATCTCGTATATTTCCTGTAACACCACATCCTCGGCATAGCGAGTTATTCTATCAGAGTCCCATGGGCCGGATATGGCGAAGCTGAACACAGGAACGTCGGGGGCTCCCCATGTCGAAACAATCGGAACACTGGCCAAATCGTCTGGCAGATCCGAGGAAGCTATTTCCACCCTATTCTGTACCTCTTGGAGCAGTTCATTTATATTGGTTTTTTCATCGAACTCGAGTTTGATTACGCTAATGCCCTCCCTACTCTCGGAGTAGATATCGTCTATACCAGGAAGAGAGGCGAATCGTTCCTCAAGGATCTCCGTTACATCGTTATCGATATTTTCGGCGCCAACGCCGGGCCATGAAGTCACCACCCTGATGCTGGGCATAATTATGGAGGGAACGAATTCCCTTTTTAGAAAGATCAAAGCAAGAACGCCAAAGAACAGTACTGCCATTGTAATCACGAACACCGGAACCGGATGGCGAATCGCTAGTGAACTAGGCTTCATATCTCACTCTTCAAAATACTCTACACTCTGCCCTTCTTTCAGTCGGTGCTGACCCTCCAGAACAAAAACTTGAGACGCCCAGGCATCAGGAACCGCGAATCTCGCGGAGTCTCGATATATTGATGGTGCTTCTATACGAGTGACAGTATTGTCGGTTGGATCGACACGCCAGAGTCTATTTTCACCGTCTAGAGTCCGTATAGGCAAACTCAGCGCATCCAGGCTCTCGCTTAGAACAAACTCCACCTGCAAACTTGCGCCAATTGGCCAGAGTGGCTCCGACTGCCTTAACTCGCAAATCACCTCGAATTTCTTTTTCTCCGGACTTATGCTCGGACTAATCCTTACTATCTCTCCTACACGCGCCGCTAGAGAATCATCACCACCCGCGGGAAACGATAGAAATGCTCTGATCTTTTCCAAATCCTGGAAAAGGCTCCAATATCTCTCTGGGATTTGAGCCCTCACCTGCAGAACCTCCGTATCACCGATAGTGAATAAAGCGGACTGCGGAGACACTGTATTACCTGGATCCAGATAACGATGGAGCACCGAACCGGAAATAGGAGTGGTGATGCTGGTATAACCAAAATTCATTTTGGCCAGCTCATAATTGGAATAAGCCGAATCTCGCTGGGTTCGAGCTTCGTCAAGCTGCTGCATGGATGCTCCGGAACTCTCGAATACTCGCTTTGTCCTTGCCAAACCCGCCTCGGCCAAGCGCCATACTGATTCCGTTGCCTCCATTTCCAGGCGGTATGGTTTATCATCAATTCGAGCTAGCAAATCTCCTCTTGAGACAGCCGAACCCTCCACAACCAGTATTTCCTTCAAGGTTCCCCCTACTCTGGGAAAAATAAAAACCGTACGTCCCGCCTCCAAAACGGAGGAAACAACCAGGCTTTCCCTTAAATCGCTGATTCGAGGCCTAATTACGGACACCGGAGTGCTTCGCTCTTCGGAGATTTCATAGTTTCTTAATCTGGATAGCAGCCAAACCAGAATAAACCCGCTCAGGGCAGCAAAAACTAAAGAAAGTATTATTATTTTATCTCTGCTCGCCGTGGTCATACCAATATTTTCTGTGAGCGCAGGTGTGAATTCAAGTCTAAAAAGTAATATAGTAAGCTGCTGGTTCTCACTAATTTATGATGATGTTTGTAATTAACTTATTATCTGGAGCGTACATCGCCTCGCAATCGTGCTAATATCAGTTTAATGGCTTTGATGACTATCTTCCGAACCAATAGCGGACTTATCAGAATTTTTCGCTTCTTCTCCGGCGGGGGCTCCCTTGTCTTCTTCTTCCTACTAATAGATCCCATCATACCTGGAGAAACCGATCCGAGCACGAGAAGAACAATGCTCCTCTTCGCGGTAACATACGGATTGATATTCGTCTATCTAATGATCCCCAAGCTGGAAAATTGGTTTGGGAAGTATCATCTACCCCCTGTCCTTGTTGCGGCCAGTGTGATTCCTATCGCCATTATCAACGCCAAGTATCGCGCTCTTCTTGCAACCGGAAGCCCAATCAACACCTTAGAAGATACGATGACATTGACAATTCTGCTGATCTTTCCGCTTATTACAACGGCTTGGCAGTATAGTTTCCCAATTGTTTTCTTGTTCTTCGTCGTACTCGGCTTCTTGGATCCGCTTCTGATCATCCTGATAAATGATAGTATTACTCCGGGTCTTTTCAACGCGATTAACGCATCACTAGTTAGAATCCTGGCTCTAGGCGCTGTTGGATTCATGATTACGGAATTGCGAAACCAGCAGAGAAACGAGAGACGAGCATTGCAGGAAGCGAACAGGAAACTCGAGAAATATGCGCTGGACAGCGAGAGACTTGCGGCAAGCAGAGAAAGAAATCGCATAGCAAGAGATCTGCATGATACGCTTGCCCACACTCTAAGCGGGCTTTCAATTCAACTCGAGGCAGCGGTCACTATTGTCGATAAGGACAATGGGCAGCTTAGAAAACTACTGGATAAAGCACGCAGTACAATCCGATTGGGATTGAACGATACTCGCCGCTCATTGGAGTCTTTGCGCGCAAGCCCTCTTGAAGATTTCGGATTGCTTCTCGCGCTCCAGCGCTTAATTGACAATGCACAAGGGAGAACCGATATCCCGATGATTTCTTCCCTCCCGACGGAGAAACCTGACTGGAGCAAGCAACTAGAAGAGGCCGCCTACCGTATTGCTCAAGAAGCGCTGGAGAACACAATTCGTCATTCGTATGCCACCGAGGTTAAGCTGGAACTAAAAGGTGACAGCAAAAACCTTTACATGAGAATAGGGGATAACGGAAAGGGTTTCGATGTAAAACTCTTCGGGAACAAGAACCGCTTCGGATTAAAGGGTATGCGGGAAAGAGCGCTTGCAATTGGAGGAGAGCTTGAGATAGAAAGTCAACCCGACAAGGGTTGTGCGATTCGATTTATGTGGAAATCCCAAAATGAAAAGGGGAATTAGGCTAATAATCTGCGACGATCAGGAAATCGTCCGGGAAGGTTTGAAAACCATTTTTGAAAACGACGATTCCTTCGAATCCGTATCCACGGCCGAAGACGGAGTGGATCTGTTTCGCGTAATCGACTTGGTTGGCATTCCCAACTTGGTTCTTATGGACCTGAAGATGCCTCGCAAGAATGGGATTCAGGCAACCCGGCAACTTCGATCAGAATATCCTGAATCCAAGGTTCTGGTTCTTACTACTTACGACGACGATCAATGGGTGATGGACGCGATAAGGGCTGGAGCATCGGGCTACCTGCTAAAAGATACCACAAGGATAGATCTAATAGATGCCGTCAAGGGCACCATATTGATGGGTCAGACTTTCATCGATCCCTCGGTAGCCGGAAAGGTGTTGGCCATGGCAGCGGGCACAATACCTCGTCCAACCGAATCTTCCGCACCCGATATCAAACCTAGAGAAAAACAACTTCTGATACTGATTGCCCGGGGTTTGTCGAATGCCGATATAGCCGAGAAGATCTATCTCTCGGAAGGAACCGTGCGAAACTACGCGAGTGCGCTGTTCAATAGAATGGGGGTAGCAGATCGAACTCAGGCGGCAGTTTCCGCTCTTAGATACGGTATCATCAGCTTAGATGACATCTAAAGCGGGTTTCCCTTGTCCTGTCTTAGCCGTCAGCTCTGGTAAGGGTGGGGTTGGCAAAACCCTCTGCGCGGTAAATCTGGCACTTTGTTCGGCCAGAGATGGTTTACGTACCGCTCTTGTCGATGCCGATCCACTTTCCAATGCCCTAACCATGCTCGATTATCCCCGGCGAGAATCGCTTGATGCCAATCACAAGAACACGGCTTTGAAGGTGGCTCCAAATTTCGAAATTGTCTACCCGCAAACAAAAGAATCCGAAAGGCAGGCGGCTAGGCTAGTAAACAATCTTATGCGCTCAAAACGCGATTGGCTGAATGCCAGATATGAATTAGTCATTATCGATATGCCGGCCGGCGCCGAGGAAGAGTTCTCCTACCTACCGGAAGCGGATATCCTCCTACTTGTAACGAATCCCGAACCTACTGCCCATGTCGCTGGCGGCGCTCTTATCAGGAGAATTCAAGAACTTTGGCGGGGTAGGCCTATATATCTTTGGCATAACAAATACATCCCGCGCCCGGAAGAGGAATTCGATCCGAACGATTTAATCGGCAATTACAATAAGAACGTTGATGAATCAGAGCGAATCAGCTACGAAAAACTGATTCCGATTGCATATGTTCCGCCTGATCCTTCTTTGGATTTGACAAAGGTGAATCCACCGCTGATTATGAATCTTCATCGAACCCTTTCCGAAACACTCAGGGCACTACTTGATAGCTCCATTCCAGAAATTGAAAGGCTCTCAAATTCGCAATCCAAATCGGCGGCGCTGCTACGGCATTTCCTCCGCGGGAGTTCGGAAAGTGAAGACTTTGGGGAAACTTTTGCGCGCTTTGAAAAATTCCTCGCGGTCAACGCGATTGGAAGCGAATTATCTTCAGATAGGATTAAAAGTGGGCTGAAAAACTGGCTGATTTCGAGTTCAAATGCCCCGCTTAGAAGGCAGATTCAGCGGGTTATTGGTATTGTAGATGGACATATCGAAAGTTTGGAGGCCGAGGCAAGTACATTTGGCTTGAGGATTCAGAAGTTCCCAGATAGCTCTGTAGAGGAAGAGATAATACTCCTACTTAATAGACTCGCCTGTTTGCCCCCCCGCATTTTCTCTCTTCAGATGGCAAGCCTGCTGCTGTTCCAATTTGCTCTGATCAGATTTCTATCTAATGAGACGGCACAGGAAATAATCAATGGATTCATTCCCAATCGCCAGGAGGCCGGCGTCCTGATTCGAGATAGACGAAGACAAATTGCAAGATTGTTTGGCAAAGATGCGATTTATCAAGAACGCTTCTTTGCGATGGTGAAGAAACTCTATCCCCTGATGAGCAGTCATTTGGACTATCTGGTACAAACCTTTAAGCTGCGAAAATTCTTATTCCGGAATGCATCTGGTGCAGTAGCCAAGAACGCCTATGCTCAACTGTTCCACGCCGCAATCTACGAAATTGTCAACAGCGGCCTAGGAATTGTAGCCGGCTTCCGTTTCAGACCGGCTTCCAGGGCATTCAATTCAGGTTATCAGAAATTGAAAAGCCTATTATTATGAGAACTATGCATCTCATCGACCAGGCTAAGGCGGCTAAGAAGGCAAGTCGTGAAATCCTATCCCAAGGCGGCAAGTCCCGCACGGCCGCACTTAGGGATGTTCGTTTGGCTCTTGAGGCTCTCAGCGGGGAAATCTTCGAGGCCAACAAGAGGGATGTGGAGCGCTCAGCCAAAGAAGGTGTTTCAGATGCACTGCTTGCGCGATTGAAGTTTGATGAAGTTAAGCTACTTCGCGTCTGTGAAGGAATCGAAGCCCTGGAACGCAAATCGGATCCCATCGGGCGGGTTCTAGAACAACGTAGTCTTGATGAGGGATTGATTCTCAGCCGCGTTGCTGTTCCTATCGGGGTGATTGGCATGATTTTCGAATCTCGGCCAGATGCCCTGATCCAAATGTCCACGCTTTGCATACGTTCAGGCAATGCGGTGATACTGAAGGGTGGTTCGGAGGCCTTGGAAACCAACCGTATCCTAACTAGGATTATAGCGGAAGCTTCATCAACGCAGATTCCGGAGGGCTGGATCTGGCTGGTGGAAACCAGGGGTGATGTCGATAATATGCTCTCGCTCAATTCCTTGATCGACCTTTTAGTGCCAAGAGGCTCCAACAAATTTGTCGCCACTGTCATGAAGAAATCCTCGATACCCGTTCTCGGCCACGCTGATGGGATTTGCCATATTTACTTGGACGAATCGGCAAGCGTGGCCAAGGCAATTCAAATCGTTTTAGATTCCAAGATGCAGTATCAGGCAGTTTGCAATGCTGCAGAAACTCTGCTTGTTCATCAGAACTCCGCTGAGATTTTGCTTCCACCCATCCAAGATGTGCTTCAGAGTGCCGGTTGCGAGATTCGTGGCTGCGCTCGCACTTCAAATATTATTGATGTCCCGCAAGCTACAGAGTCAGATTGGGACAGCGAGTATCTCGATGCGATAATCTCGATCAAAGTGATTGACAGTATTGAAGAGGCAATCGAACACATTCACATGCATGGTTCTGGTCACACGGATGTGATAGTCAGCGAGGAAGATCAGGCGGCAGAAACGTTCTTGACCCAGGTAGATTCGGCAAACGTTTTTCACAACTGCTCTACACGCTTCTCGGATGGTTTTGTATTCGGTCTCGGCGCCGAGATTGGAATTTCAACCTCGAAAATTCATGCGCGGGGACCCGTGGGAGTGGAGGGACTTCTAAGCTACAAATGGCAACTACGAGGTTCGGGGCAGATTATCGCGGATTATAATGAAGGTAGAAAATCCTTCACACATAGAGATTTGTAAAGCACTAGAAATCGTTTCTATGGGCAGAATCAATGCGAGCTTACCGCCGTTGAGTAGACAAATTGGGCTTCGAAGCACAAAAAAGGTGAGGCTGTGAGCAATGAGAAACCTAAGCAATATCGGAAGAGTAGTAATTAAGGTTGGCACGAATGTACTGGCTTCCGGCGACAATATAAGCAGAAGAATCAGAATAATTTCAGCGGATTTGGCAAACCTACGTGCCAAGGGCCTTAGCCCCCTTCTGGTAAGCTCTGGAGCAATTGCTTTTGGAACAATGGCTCTGAATTTGGAAAATCGACCCAAAAAAATTGAAATGAGACAGGCATGTGCCGCTCTGGGTCAGCCGATATTGATGGAGCATTGGCGCAGGGCTCTTGAAAGACATCGAATCAAGGCCGCCCAAATACTGCTTAGTAGAGAAAGTTTTGACGATAGGCGCTCTTACTTGAATTTACGCAATGTAGTTGAAAATTTACTCGCCCTCGGTGCGGTGCCAATTCTGAACGAAAACGATAGCGTTTCCACCAAGGAGATAGGCGATGTGTTTGGCGATAACGATTCCCTTAGCGCCCATGTTGCCAGCAAGTTGGATGCTGGATTGCTTGTTCTTCTTACGGACACTGATGCATTCTATGGGAGCGATCCTAAGGTAAATCCGAATGCTCGGCCAATTTCTATTGTAGAACGAGTTACTAAGGAGATTAAATCAGCCGCGGGAAAATCCAGAAGCGAGCACTCAAGCGGCGGAATGGTTACCAAGCTTCAAGCAATTGAAGTGGCCTACAGGGCCGGATGTAAAACAATCCTTGCCGATGGACGTCAGGACGATATCCTCAAACGAATCTTCGAGGGTGAAGATGTAGGCACCCTCTTTCTTGCAGGTCCCAAAATGGGCGCTAAGGCAAGATGGATACTAGGCGCCCGGCCCAAGGGAAATGTGAGTATTGATAGCGGAGCACTCAATGCACTGGCAAAACGCAAGAGTCTTCTGCCAAAGGGAGTTACGGCTGTTGATGGGATTTTTGGAATAGGCGATGTGATTCTCATCGACTCGTTTTATCAAGCGCAGAGTTCAATGGCCAGCGAGGAAATTCGACAAACCATGGGACTGCATTCGAGCGAGGTTCAAACCTTGCTGGGCGAAGGACGGCGGGAAGAGGTGGCGCGAGCTGAAGATATAGTAGCTCTTTGAGAGTAGAATAGGAGCTTCCACGATGAGTAGCGATATACTTAACTTAAAAATGAGCCACTAAGATGGCGACTCCAAGAAGAGCTGAAGCAAGAAGAGCATTTTCAGTCTATTCATGTAAGTAAGGAGGTTTTTCATGAAAAGAAAAATCAATTTGGATAAGGCGCGATTTGTTACGATACACGGCAAGGGCCTTATCCTACATGTCATTGCGGACGAGAAGGAGAGAGTTCTGATTCGGGCCGAATCGGAAGATGGAGGCCGTCGGATTCGTATTAAATTTCACGAAGATTATCCTGGAGTGATAACCTACTCTCTGGATAAGCCAATCGAACCGAAGAAGCCACATCTTGAACTTGTAAAATGAGAAGCCTGATAACCAGGAAGCTATTTTGCTGGAGATTAAGCATGAAATACACGTTACTTGTTTTATTTATTTTCGCGGCCGGGCTTTTACGGGGGCAAAGCGGCTGGCTGGAAACCACTCGTGTGGGAATTGCGGTGGAGGATGTGGAAAACGCCTCTTTACTTAACTTTGCGGCTCTTGGAGTGGGAAATGCCTCAGGCATTGGTTTTAACGGATACTGGAAGAACTGGTATTTTGAAGCCGGCGAGACACACTTTGCACTAGGTCCCTTCGCGTACAATTTTCGAAACTCCTTGAAAAATCAAGATGAAAATTTCGTCAGTGAGCACGAAGTTGGGTTTGGCTTTCGAATATATCGCGGGGCTTACGCGGGTACCAGTTTTCGCTGGAACAGCGAGAATGATCTGGGGTGGAATATCCATACGCTGTTCCGGCCCACGGGATGGCTTTCTTTCGCTCTAAAAGCTAATTCGCTAGTTTCGGATTTGCCCGCTTCGATGGAGCTGGGTATCGGGCTGCGCCCACTTTTTTCTACCGACTACTGGGCAACTCGCCTAACTCTCTTCTATGACGGATCAGTTTCATTTAACGGCGCATCATATCAAAATAATGCCGTAGGGCTGCGCGGCTCGCCGATCGATGGTTTGGATATCTACGGCCACTGGGATTTTCGTTCCGAGAATTTCGTTGTTGGCCTGAAGTTCTCCTGGAAGAATCTTATTATAGGCGCAGATATGCCGGTAGCCGGCAGCACACCCGTAGAAGACACCACGACAGAGGTTTTCGCATCCTTCAGGGAACTGCGCTCTCTGCCAATACAGATAAGGCCCAAGCTGTTAGTCTACGATTTGGCGCAAGTTATTACGGATACGCCAAGCTCGCCCTTTGTTTTTGCTAGCCCATTCACGACTGTAAAAACGCGCTCCATCTACGAATTCCTTATCCATATGGATAAATTATCGTCCATGCACGGTGTCGATGCGGTGCTATTTAGGAATCAAGGCTTTGAAACTTCATTTTCGAATCTCTATGAGATTGAAATGGCCATTAGGCGAGTAAAGGAATCGGGTAAGAAAATCTACTTCTACGCCGATGATTACCATCCCCTACAATACGCGTTAGCTGCCGGCGTTGCCGATGAGATTATTATCAATCCTCACGGTTCACTCTCTGTTCAAGGTTTTGCGCAAACCAATATATATTTCAAAAACCTGCTTAGCAAATACGGAGTGTCTTTCTACAACTTCCAATCTCACGAAAACAAGACCCGTTTTAATTGGCTCTCGGAATCCTCGATGACTGATGCAGAGAGAGAGTCCCTGGAATATGTCTATGGGGCTCTACAAGACGAGATGAACCGCATGATAGAGGGGGGACGAGGAGAAAAACTGAACGAAGAACTCGAGAGCATCTATGCTAGAGGTTTCTGGATGAACGCAGATGGAGCCCAGCAAGCAGGCCTTGTCGATTCACAGATGTATCCAGATGAGCTGGACAAAATGCTAGAAGATGAATTTAACTCCTACCTTGCCTCAGAAGAGAGGGTTGCTGTGCAATATAACTGGCAGTCCATACTTAATCCGGTGATAGCCATTATCTATGCGAATGGGTATATCCACCACGGCGAGGGATCGAAGGGCAGAAGCATCGGCTCGGAAAGCCTGGTGGAGGCAATTAGGCAGGCGCGGAAAAATCCTCTTGTAAAGGCGATTGTCCTCAGGGTTAATTCAGGAGGCGGCTCCGCTTTAGCATCAAATCTGATAGCTCGAGAGATTGCACTGTGCGTAAATGGCGAAGAAGACATCAACCCAAAGCCGGTTGTGATTTCCACGGCAGGTATGGCCGCATCGGGCGGATATCTGATTAGCTCCCCCGGCACGAAGATTTTTGCCACACCCGCCAGTATTAGCGGATCAATCGGAGTAATTTCGATTATGCCCAATCTCTCGGAACTGCTTAAGAAATTCGAAATTGGCACGGACACAGTTGCGATAACTGAATCAGCGGATTTTCCGAATATTTTCCGCCCCCTAAGCGAGGCCGAATTGACACATATCTCTAATTTGGTGGAAGAAGAATACGATGAATTCGTATCGACCGTGGCTGCTGGCAGAAATAGCAATTCCAAGTTAATAGACGAAGTTGCCAGAGGCAGAATTTGGAGCGGAAGTCAGGCTTACGAAAGGGGCTTGGTAGACGAACTAGGCGGCTTAACCAAGGCAATTGAGGCTGCAAAGAAGATAGCAGGCATAAAAGGAAATGCACACGTAATTGAGGTCAATCCAGGCGTAATCAATATGCAGAGCATCCTTAAAGCGTTTGGCATTCAACGTGAATCACCACTGAGTCTGCTCCCTGAGGATTTAGCAGACATAATTGAATTTCATAAGACTCTGGCGAAGTTCAAAGAAGAAAATATCCTCTACTTAACGCCATACGTTCAAAAGCCATAGGTGCTCACGATAATCAGATATCCGAAGAGAGTCTTCTAGGGGGGCGTCTTTCCCCCGGATGCTCTTATTGCCTTGATCTACTGAAGTAGATGGTGCTGGATGAATCCACGGCTACGCCAAGGGTTTTGCCAGCGCCATCACCTGTTTCAAGCGCGAGCCGCCACGGATGTCAGAGTTTCGCTGATAGGAATCTCAACTTGAAGAGCAGAAATCTTCAAAAATAAGGTAAAAGGAAGTTGCCAAATTGGCCTCTGCAGAACTAGTATTCCGAAATGCTAGGATCTGACTGATGGTTATAGAATGGTTCAAAGCCCAGTCGCCTATATTGCAGGCGCTATTGGGTACGATTTTCACATGGGGAGTTACGGCGTTGGGCGCCGCGGGTGTATTCTTTTTCAAGCAGATTAATCGCAGAGTTTTAGATGTGATGCTGGGTTTCGCGGCCGGCGTGATGATTGCGGCGAGTTACTGGTCTCTTCTTGCACCGGCCATTGAGTTGTCAAAAGAAATTGGAGGAGTACCTGCCTGGCTGCCTTCCGCTGTCGGATTCATTCTCGGCGCGGTTTTTTTACGCATCTTTGATAGGCTTATTCCGCACTTGCATTTGGGTTTGCCTCGATCCGACGCAGAAGGACCGAAGACCAGCTGGCAGCGTAGCATACTACTTGTTCTTGCTATTACGCTGCACAATATTCCTGAAGGTCTGGCCGTGGGAGTGGCTTTCGGAGCGGTTGCCGTTGGTTATAAGGGCGCCTCTATCGCGGCGGCTGTTGCGCTTGCTTTGGGTATAGGCATACAGAATTTCCCTGAGGGCCTAGCCGTTTCAGTACCGCTTAGGCGAGAGAAGATGCCGCGCTGGAAATGTTTTGTCTATGGTCAGTTTTCCGGGATGGTAGAGCCAATTTTTGGGGTTCTCGGCGCACTTCTTGTTGTTACCATGCGTCCTATTCTGCCTTATGCTCTTGCCTTTGCGGCCGGTGCGATGATCTATGTGGTAATAGAGGAGCTTATTCCGGAAGCACATGAGAACAAGAACATCGACTTGGCTACGCTGGGAGCGATTGTGGGCTTTGTAGTGATGATGAGCCTGGATGTGGGCCTTGGTTAGCTGCTCTATGATGAGATGGCTGCGGCAAGTTCCATGAGCTCGCTTTGCTTCTGATTGAGTCCGATTCGGGGCTTAGGAAGCGCCTGGGAAATAGAGAAGATGATTGCAGAATTCAGAGAGCCTATCCAGCTCAAGTTACTCGCCCCCTTTTGATGCGCGAACCTACAGCACTTAGTACAAACAGAATAGTCAGCACTATCACTATCGACGGACCTGAGGCCAGATTGGCATAGTAGGATGCATAGAATCCTACGACTATGGCGAAGAAGGCCATGGCCGCAGAGAGAAGGATGATTCTGCCTGGTCTTCGAGAGATTTGGGATGCGGCGGCGCCAGGAGTAATCAAAAGGGCAAGCACTAATACTACTCCCACCGTCTGAATCGCGCTCACCGTGGCCAAAGCCAGAAGAATCAGAATTATGTATCTAACTAGATGGGGAGAAAGGCCAATGGCCGTCGAATGTGCCGGATCGAAGGATGCTGCCAGGATTTCCTTGTAAAAAAGAGAAATTCCAGCTATTACCACTCCAGCAACCAGAGCCATTATAAGCAAATCTTCCCTGGAAACACCCAATATGTTGCCGAAGAGTATATGACTAAGATCGCTGGTGCTTGCCACCTTGCCTAAAAGCAAAATACCCAGGGCAAAGAACCCGGCAAACACAATGCCTATCGCTGTCTGCTCACCAGTCAAGCCATATCTGCTTATCAGGCCAATCCCTACTACTACAAAGAGCGAGGCAATTAGAGCACCTAAAAACAGGTTGATACCCAAAACATAGGCCAAGACAATTCCGGGCAATACCGAGTGGGATATTGCATCTCCCATAAACGACATTCCTCTCCAAACCACAAATGCGCTCAATACCGCGCAGGAAAGAGAGGTTAAAAAGCCGCCTAAAAGTCCCCGAAGCATGAAGCTATACCGCAGCGGCTCAACTAGTAATTCGAGGATTTTTCCCAAGGTTGATAATCCTTATTAAATTCTAGGCCATAAACCCTTGCAATCGTTTGAGGGGTTAGAATCTCCCTCGGCGGTCCATCCGCAATTATCTCCTTGTCTAGAAACAATGCTCTTGTGAAATAAGCCATCGGTAATCCTAAATCATGAGTGCTCAGAATGATGGTTTTGCCTTCCGCGCTCAACACTTCCAATGTGTGAAAAATCATTTCCCTAGTGTTGAGATCGACATGATTTAAAGGCTCATCAAGCAGCATCAAATCGGCATTGTGTGCCAGGGTTCGGGCCAACATCACTCTCTGCCTCTCACCGCCCGAGAGCTCACCCACACGCCGATCGGACAAGCCGCAAATTCCCATGGATTCCATTGCCGATTCCACCGCCTCCCTATCCGCGCGGCCAGGATTTCTGAACCATCCCAAATGCACGTATCTTCCCATCATCACTACCTGTCGAACGCTAATCGGGAAGAGCCAGTCCACACTGCTGCTCTGAGGAACCACTGACACGCGATGCAGACATCTTGCTGCCGGCTGGCCAAACACCCGAATCTCGCCGCACACAAGCTTCTCCAGCCCTAAGATAAGCCTGATCAAAGTAGATTTCCCAGCTCCGTTAGGTCCGATAAGAGCCACTCGCTCGCCCGAATTGATATTCAACCAGATATCGCTAAGCGCTTTCTTCCCTGCCTGCTCGTAGTAATGGCTAACCCCCTCGAAGCCCAGAACAGTTCTAACATCCTCGATGGAAAAATCACAAATCTTTCCATATCTGAAACCACGACCAGGCATTCCTATTCACATCCTCCCTTCTTCTTAAGATTAGAAGAATCAAAATGCATTTCAACTAGAAGCCGAGCTCCGTGGATTCGATCTCTTCAAATCTCCCAGCTTATTGATTTTAAGAAATAATTTCCTCTAAGCTATTCCCCGCCTAGCGCCCCTACTATCAACTCCGTGTTGTAAGTAATGAAGTCAAAATAATTCGAACCCCGCCTACCAATTGGTGCCAAGGATCCCGCCAGCAATTCGACAATCCGAATATCCCTGCCAGACTCGAATACTACTGCCTCAACGAGCGACCTCATGGCCTTCCCGGCAGAATCACTTATGAAAATCGCCTTGATATCATCTTCTTTCAGCAGATTCACCAGTTCCGAGATTTCGCGGGCGGAGGGTTCAGCATGATCACTATCTGAATCGACAATGTGTCCTACAATCTCAAAACCATAATCGCGTGCATAATAATCTAAAAAGGGATGATCAACCACTAAACGCTTGTCTTCTTCTTCCAAGTCCATAAGCGACTCTCTTACCTGGGCATCTAGCAAACTCAGCCGCCGCAGATATTCATTTTCACGAACCGTGTATATCTCGCTTCTTTCCGGATTGGCATCGGAGAGTGAGGCCGCGATGATCTGTATTCCAGCCATCATTCTCTGCGGCGAGAACCACAGGTGCTGATTGAAGCCACCGTGCTCGCCGTGGTTCATAATCAGTTCATCGACGTAATCATAGCCAACAATTGGAACCAGAATCACATGATCAAGATCTTGAAAAGCATCCTCTATTTGTTTTCCCAAGTCGCCTATACCACCTATAATAAACACTCGATCGGCATCCTTTATCGCTGCAAGATCCCTTGGACTAGGCTGGTAGGAATGGGGATTGAGCCCTCGCGGCATGAGCACCCTTATATCTGCATCATCGCCAACAAGCGCTTCGCATAATTCGCCAATAAAACTATTGCTTGCAACCAATTTCAGACCCGTCTTCTTCTCCGTTCCCGATGCGAAGAGAGTCTGCACTCCTCCCATCCCAATAAGAAGCGCCAATCCGAAAGCGCCGCAAGTTAAACGCCAATTCCTTAATCGCTTAGATTGATACCCGTTAAGCATCAAGATATCCGACAAAAGCATCCGCATACTCCTCAAGATTGAATAAGCCTGCTGGTTCCACGAACCTTTCATTTAATTCAACATACTTCTTTAAATCCGGAAGTTCAACTTCATCGACAAGTGACTTTGCGCAGAGGGCGGATCCGAAGCTGGTTGCCTCCTCAAGATCCGTAACATAAAGCGGATTATCTGGAAGCAAAGCTCCAAGCAAAACCAAATAGTTCTTGTTCTGCCTGAAACCACCCTCGACAAAAACCTTGATGCCTGGGGCCAAGCCTATCCTCCGCAGTGCAATCCTGGTTTGAATGGCGAGCGACAAGTTGATTAGAGCAAATCCTCTCATATAGTCTTCTAGAATCCCGGGCCACTTCTTCCCACTTGCTAATTCATCGGCAAAGACAACCTCATCTCCATCGATCACCCTTGCGGCCGAATTGGGGAATTGACCTGTGCCGGGAATTAGGGTGGGAAGTATGAAAAACCGTCGTTCTTTCAGAATATCGATGTAGTTGGCGGGATCGTAAATTGGCCAATCCGAACGTCCATGCCGTCTCATAAGCATATCTTTGTAGAAAGAGTACTCCAGCCCGCCTGGCAAAATCGATGTTTTTATTGGATTGCCACTATAGGAGAGATTGTAAAAAACCATCTTACCCAGCTCTTCGGGCGCAAATTCCACGCTTTTAGCGGAATGCATGGCTACACACCAAGTTCCAGTGGAATTGAGCAGGAAATCCTCTTTCTGACTAATCAAATACGGGATAAGGGATGAATTGGAATCATGTATTCCCAGAGTTACAAGAGTATTCGCCGCAAGTCCCGTTTCAGCCGCAACACTTGGGCTAATAAGGCCAAGTCCATTATTTGGAAGTCCCGGTTTTTTTGGCAACTTGTCTCTTATACCTAGCCTATCAACCACAAAAGACCAATCGTTCCTGCTGTAATCCCACAGATAGGTGTGAGATCCAACATAGGTGATGTCGGCCGAAGCAACACCGCTTAGCAGATAGGAGAAGAACTGGGGGAAGAACAACACATGGACGGTCCGCTCAAATTCTTCTGGCCAGCGCTCCCTTTGAAACCAGAGAAGCTTCCCAACATTGATTAGCGGTTTAAGCTCCGCCGTCGCGGTTAAGCTCTGTATCTCATTTGAATCCCCCATCGCCGCCCAGAATCTCTTATGGACTCCCTCATCCACCTCATTCGTATAAGCGATTGGGGGAAGGTTGGGCCTTCCATCAGCGCCCACACATACAACAGTTGCGCCGTGAGTGCTCACGGAGATTGCCCGTATTGGAAAACCGCGACTAAGTCTCTTAAACTCCCCTAAAACCCAGTTGAAGACTGCTTCCACATCTTCAACATCAAAACCTTCAACCCTGATAGTTCCGATTTCCCTGGTTCTAAGCGCAAGGCGTCTCATCTCATTATCGTAGATGACTATTTTCTTATTGGTTTTTCCGATATCTAACGCGGCTATTGCATATTTCATGATTCATCAACGATAGAGCGGACCAAAAGTATTGCAGGCCCGGAAATCCGCGCCTTCCTTATCCATGCCGAAATGATTCCACACGGCTGGCCGAAAAATCTCATCCTCATCAAGATTATGCATGGATACCGGAATTCTCAGCATCGAAGCCAGAGTAATCAGATCCGCCCCGATATGGCCATAGCTTATGGCGCCATGATTGGCTCCCCAAGCCGCCATCATGCCATAGACATCTTTGAAATTCCCCCTACCGGTTAAACGGGGAGCAAACCAGGTTGTAGGCCAGGTTGGGTTTGTTCGCTCGTCCAGTTTTTGATGAACCGTATCCGGAAGCTCCACCGTTTGGCCCTCGGCAAGTTGGAGAACCGGCCCCCACCCCTTAACCAGATTCAAACGGCTTATCGTTACCTGCATGCCGCCGCGAGTAAGAAGATCTGTCGAAAAACCGCCCCCTTTGAAGTAACCAAGATCTGCTGGGCAGAAATTGGCGGCTTTGATGCAGGACTCAGCTTCGGTTTCAGTGATTTCCCAGAAGGGTTTTATAGCTGGCCTGCTATCAATCGACTGTTCGCCGGTGCCGTCTAGGCAGGTTGAGCCAGAATTAATCAGATGAATCAGGCCTGTCGAGCCGACATCGCTAAGTTTGAAGCCCGTAACTCTCTTAACAGCCTCGGGGCTCCAATAAGTGCGAACATCGCTGAAAATCTGGGCCGTGCTGGTAAGCAAGTTCCCAAATAGCATGGAAATTCCGTTAAGCGTATCATTCTCCGTGGCAAAAACATAGGGCTGACGCAAACCACTCCAATCAAAACTGCTATTCACCATAGTTTCCATGAAATCACCATTGGCCATCCAGTCCGTCCAATGTCGCTGTCCCTGAAATCCTCCCGCGATGGCGTTATGGCCAAGAGCTTCCTCGCCAAAACCGAGCTCACCAAGAACGGGATTGCCATTCATCAAGTCTTTCACTATCAGCGTCATCTTAACCGAAGTATCCCATTCACTTTCCTTCTCGCTATCGCTGTGCTGGTCATCGAAATCGTTCGGATCCATCCCCACATTTAAATTCTCCCTCACCCAAGTCCGGGCAAGTTCGTATTCTCGGGGATCGAAAATTTCCTTGCTTATACGCCTGCCAAGCTCACTCATATCGACATATTCATTGCGCATACCAAGATAGTCCTGGAAAAAGTCCTCGTCCACAATGCAGCCAGCGATTCCCATCGAGACTGAGCCCACTGACAGATAGCTCTTGCCTCGCATCGTGGCAAGTGCCACTCCGGCCCGGGCAAAACGGAGAATTTTCTCCCTTACATCATCTGCTATGCTCTCATCATCCGAATCCTGAACTTCCCTGCCATAAATTCCGAACGCGGGTATACCCTTCTGGGCATGGGCGGCAAGTACAGCCGCCAGATATACGGCACCAGGCCGTTCGGTGCCGTTGAAACCCCAAACAGCCTTTGGAGTGCTCGGATCCATATCCATAGTTTCAGTGCCATAACACCAACAAGGTGTAACCGTTAGCGAAACCCCTACCCCGGTTCTTTCAAACTTATCCTGGGCCATGGCCGCCTCAGCCACACCCCCTATGCAGGTGTCGGCAATCACGCACTCAAAATCCGATCCATCGATATATTTCAGATTCGACGAGATAAGCTTTGCGGCCGCTTGGGCCATTCCCATCGTTTTTTTCTCGAGACTCTCGCGAACTCCACCCAAACGTCCATCAATCGTGGGACGAATGCCTATTTTGGGCCGTCCCCCCCGATACCTCCACTTACCTATTTCAGCCTTTTTGAAAATCACTATAACCTCCAATAGATGGTGCTTTTGTACAAAGATAGCTCTCCGCATCGTCATTCCACACACCCTTATTCTTGGCACATATCATGGCCAAGTCCGCCCAGAATGCATCAGAATCGCCAAGTCTTTCAAAATCCTCAATCGCGGTTAGAGGCAAATTCACGTTCGTGTATATAAGCTTCTTACCTCCGGGAATCTTAGGCAGATTGAGCGTGGTTTCGGGAACCGCATTTAGCCCGCCAACATGAGTAATCATAACTGAGGGGTTTATCCTGCCCTTTCTCATAAGCTCAAGAGAAATCATCATATCCTCAGTGTTTCCGCCGCTGGTGCCAACAATATGGTGAGATGAGTAATGCATATCATACAAGTTTATCCTAGCCGAGAAATCGGAATCAGTGGGGCCAGCAAAGAAATTCATGCATCCATCCCTGCCGAGTATCCTGTCGGCCCACTCCACCAGGGCCGCCACCGGCGCCATAACGAAAACATCATCAAACTCCCCAGTGCCGGCAAGTTCATTTCCCATAGCTTGCTCAGCATTATTGAGATAAATCAGTTCAACTCCGTTTTTAGCAGCCTCCGCGCTGTTAAAAAGAAACTCCGCCTTTCTAAGTCGTGCATCATCGATATCGGCTACAACCAGTTTGCGAGGTTTTACATCGCCGTGGATGGCCAAATCAATGATTCCAAGTCCCATGGGCCCAGCTCCTGCCAATATGGCCATAACTCCTCTGGGTTTGATGCCCATCTCATGCTTATAAGTACCCTGAGGAACGTGATAACTGGCTCTAAAAGCACCCACTATGCAGCTCATAGGCTCTGATAAGCTGCCGAAATAGCATGCCCTCTGATCATATCGTAGCAGGCAGTTCATCTCCATAACTTCATTCGGAATGATTATATAGGTGGCCGAACCGCCAATCCACCGATAGCTATAGCCCGGAGCATCCAAGCTGCCCTTGTAATTCAGTGCCGGCTGGATGGTAAATCTGTCACCTGTCTTATATTGATCTGCCCACTTCGAGCCAACAGAAACGATTTCGCCGCAGAATTCATGTCCAATCATCACCGGAGCTGTGGCAATACTTTTCGGAACTCTCTTATGCTCCGAGCCCTGAATGGCAGCCTTGTAAGAGCTCATGCACAGACTATCTGAAACGACATGTGCAAGTATCTCATCTTCTTTCATTTCGGGAAGCTCAAAGCTCTCAAGTCTAAGATCTCTCTTTCCATACATTCGAACCGCTGTAGTTTTCAAAAAAACTCCTTGTATAAATAGTATCAGACTCCCAAAAAGAATTTCCGGCAAGGTTTATCTTCGGTTTCAGTACTAAAGGCTAAGCCAGCATCACCTGGCCACCTGTAACGGGAATAGCCTGCCCAGTCTCATACTGCTGTTCCACACAGTAGAGAATCGCCTTCAGAACATCCTCAACTTTGCAGCCCCTGCCCATTGGTATCTTCTTCTCATAGAATTCTCTCACATTCGCCACATTCTTTGCCCCAGGCACCTTGCCCGCATTCAAATACTGAACAAACAGGCCTCCATTAGGATCCGACCATAGCGGACTATCGAAAAGGTTTCCCGGGCAGATGGCATTCACCTTGATTCCATACTCGATCAGTTCAAGAGCGAAGCTCTGCACCAGTCCAATACCGCCAAATTTACTCCCTGCATAGGCCGCGTTTTTATTCGAACCAACAAGACCGCTTTTCGAATTTATCTGAATTATATCGGAGCTATATCCCCGATTTGTCGATCTTTGGCGCACCAGAATTGATGCCATTTGCTTAACCAAAAGGAAGAAGCCCGAGTAGTTAATCTTATTTGCAAACTCGAAATCAGCGGCCGACTGCTCAAGCACGGACCCGGCCCGAAGAACTCCGGCATTACTAATCAGAATATCTATGCCTCCGGTGCATAGGAGCGTCTTCCTAGCCATCTTGCGAACCGATAATTCACTTGAAACGTCAACTTCCAGAGCCTCTGCCCGGTGAGAACCGAGAGAATTCAACTCATCTGCAAGCCTACGCGCACCCTCTAAATTGATATCCGCGATGATTATAAAAGCGTTCAGTTCCGCTAGGCCCCGAGCAATCTCCGCGCCTAGACCCCGCGCGCCACCTGTGATCAGTATCACCTTGCCCTCCACCACGCCACATCGATTTCTCTCTCCACTAACTTCCGCGGACAGTTCGCCTAAAGGCATCCTCACCGCGAGTTCGGCTTCCTTCCAATCACGACCCACATAAAAGCTCCCCAGCCCCTCCGCTCTCACAGCCTTCGGCAGTCCAGAATTAGGCCAGTCGAATCTAGCCTCCCCCGAATCGGAAAATGTGATAATCAGCTTCGGAATATCCAACCGTTCATCCTCCGCCGAATGCACTATAACCGGACAGCCTAGGGCAGCCATATAAGCTCCTCGAAGCATCGGTAGAAAATCTAACCTATCCACAAGCCCTCCTCGCGAGCGATATCGATGGATTTTCCGGGTCTTCTGAAATCCATGCGCCTCCCAATTCCAGCATAAATCTTGATGCGCTTCTCCAAAGACAGCTCCCTAAGTGGGGAGTTCGAATCGAAAAGCCCGAATCCGCCGTGAGAGCTAAGACCCTCATGCGCGATAAGAGCCCAGGTGGAATCATTCAAATGGCGAAATTCCTGCCGATGTAGCTCCGGGCAGCGGAAACTCTGACGGGTTGAATTGATATCCACCCCGCTTATCTCCATGAGTCCTTTCTTACGGCACAGCTCGCTTACCCTTGCAAGCTGCTTAAAGCTGTTTCGGGGCGGCATGTAAGTCAGAGCCTTAAAGCCCAGCCGTGGAAGCTCCTCAAACAATTCATCTAGCCAGGAATCCTCGAATTTCTCTGCCTTCTTATCCCCGGTTGGAGACTCATCGACATCCCCCAAATAAGGATAAGTGGCAATAGCGCCCCATTGCTCCGCCAACTCGCAAACCCCTGCTACCGGAGGGCATTCCTCGGTTGATGGTTCCTGGTAAAAACGTGGTAAAAGGGTGCTCTTGAAAACTCCCAGTAAATCGTAGAGAAAATGCTCGTTCTCACTATCCGAAAGGCGCTCCTCCGCCAAGGCTGAAATTTCTAGGTTCAAATTCAGCTTCAGCGCCGAGATTAGGGGGGCACCTCGTCCAAGGCAGGTCTCCATTTTCCCCGCAAGCGCATAGAGTATATGTCTTTCGCTAATGCTTCCGCCGCCTTGATTCATAGAAATGGATTCAACATCAATATCGAAGTCGAGACTCATAAGTCCCACATCCATCAGAATTCCATTTAGAATATCAACCTGCCTCTCCATGCGCGCGGCCTTAGCCCTCCGAATTGGTTTGAGAAAGTTGTCGAATTTCGATCTATTTTGGCCTGGAATGCCATGGCACACCATATACAGAATACTTAGCGAATCAGGATTGTTTATCCTCCTACCCTCGAGTCTCGTGCCATCGGCCGAAACCCGAAGTTCACAGCCACAGGTAATGGGCAAGCCGATAAGGCGGCCGGCATCCTGCATCTCCTGACAGCCAGATATCGATTCATGATCGATTACTCCGGCAGCATCCAACCCCGCGAGAAAGGCCCCATAGGCCGCCTCCGCCGGGCTGTAGGGACTAAAGGAGTAAGAGGTGTGAATATGATTGTTCACCTCACCCACACTCTCCTGTATGAGGCCAGCTGCCTTCCGAGCATCCAGTTTCCCCCTAAGCGAATTCAGCCTGGCAGCGGCATCTTTGCCTTCCAGCCTTAGTTCAGAAATTCCCTCGGTGTTATCCATTTAAGCTAATGTCCGAAGCTGTTCAGCCATGAGTATTCACACTCCTCTCTTATATCTACGAAGCAGTTCATCATCGTCTTGAGTTGAACTTGGCTCGTAGCCCTCAAGCGGCAGAATACGTTCATGAATCAAGTCGATAATCCAATCCTTCTGCGGGAAAAATTGCTCTTCCATCTCTACAGCCGGTGAAATCCAGTTTCTCGCACCCAAAACCACGGGCGGAGCATCGAGATAGTCGAAGCACAAGGCGCTCAGATTGCTGGCCACGTTGTGAAGGAAGTTGCCTCGTTCAACAGCATCCGAACTTAGCAAAACCCTGCCGGTTTTTCGAACCGATTCGATAAGTACATCATAGCTTAGGGGATTGATAAATCTTAAATCGATAATTTCCGAAGTCAAACCAAATCGCTTCTCCAACTCATCTGCCGCCAGCACAGCCGTGTAAAGCGTGGCTCCCAAAGTGATAATAGTGATATCCTTACCCCGGCGCCGGATGGCTGGAACGCCTTCGGGCGTTTCGTAGTATCCCTCTGGCACACCACCTTTCTCGAACTGCTCACCGATGCCATAGAGTTTCTGGCTCTCCAGAAACACCACCGGATCGGTTCCACTCAAAGCGAGATTCAGCATTCCCTTGGCATCGGTGGGCGTAGCTGGAAAATACACCTTCAAACCCGGGATATGAGCTAATAGAGCCGTCCAATCCTGCGAATGCTGTGCTCCGTACTTGGTTCCAATGGAAACTCTCAAGGTGAGGGGCATTCTCAAAATTCCGGCGCTCATGGCCTGCCACTTGGCCATTTGATTGAAAACCTCATCACCCGCGCGTCCAAGGAAATCGCAGTACATCAGCTCAACGACGGCCCTGCCGCCGCATAATGCATAACCGACGCCACTTCCAACAATGGCTCCCTCGGAAATAGGCGAATTAAAAAGCCTATGATAGGGCAAGGACTCCGTCAAACCACGGTACACCGCAAAGGCGCCGCCCCAATCCCGAACTTCCTCGCCCCAGGCTACCATTGTAGGATCTATCGAAAAGCGGTGGAGTAAGGCCTCGAATAGGGCATCCCGAAACGAGAAGAGCTTAGTGGAACTAAGTTTCCCACTGCCGATGGCCGAACGAATTTTTCTGATAAGGGAAAGTACCCGAGGATTCTCCTTACTTGAAACAAGCAGAAGTGGGCTTCGTTTCTCATCGGTTTCCATGCTCTCCATCCTCTGCCCCGAATACATGAATCTTTCAATAGAACTGCCATCCAAGCGGGGCGAGATTTCCAATGAAGCCGATTTCTTTAGAACGGCAAGGAGTTTCCTTTCCGCTCTAGCTCGCATATCGCTGGCTGCGGCTTCATCCAGAAGCCCCTTAGCTTTTAGATAATCCTCATAGGCGAGAATGCAATCCTGCGCCTGCCAGAGCTCCAATTCCTCCTTGGAACGATAACTCGAAGCGTCCGAGGGACTGTGACCGGAGATTCGATAGGTAACAACATCCAGTAATACCGGCCCCCTTCCTTCTAGCAAAATCTTCTTCTTGCGAAGTGTAGCCTCCGCAACCGCAAGCGGATTATAGCCATCAACCCTTTCGGCGTGCATGGCATCCGGATTCACACCCGCGCCCACGCGCGCTAAAATCCCGAATCCCATGGTCTCGCCCGCCGGCTGCCCCCCCATCCCGTAGAAGTTATTGAAAAAATTGAACATCACCGGCGGTGCTCCGCCAGTATCCCAAAGCAACTTGTACTGATCCATCGATGCCATCATCATCGCTTCCCAAACAGGCCCGCAGCCCATAGATGCGTCCCCTATGTTGGCTATCACAATCCCCGACCGTTGATTGATTCGCTTATACAGCGCGGCGCCCACCGCAATATCCGCGCTTCCGCCAACTATCGCATTGTTAGGCATTGAACCAAGGGGAGGAAAGAAAGCATGCATCGAACCCCCAAGCCCCCGGTTGAAACCGGTTTTACGGGCAAATATCTCCGCCATGGTTCCATAGAGAACATAATCCACGGCAAGATCGCGCAGATCGCCGCTCGCATCCTTCTCCACAACCCTCAAAATCTCGCCGCCCATATAATCGCGCATCAACGCATATATGCCTTTCTCCTCCATCGTAAATATCGCCCAGAGGCATTTCGCCAGAATTTCCCCATGGGAGCGATGTGAACCGAAGATGTAATCTTCATGACTGAGCGCCATGGACTGTCCCACGGCCGCTGCCTCCTGGCCGATTGAAAGATGCGCCGGACCCGGATGATTGTACTTCAAATTTCCATAGGCACCGGTTCTCTTAATGGAATCAAGAACCAGTTCGAACTGCCGGATTAGCAGCATATGGTAGTAGGCGGCCAGCAGCCCATCCCTCCCCCAGTCCTTTTCTTCCCTGGCGAAATCGCTCTTGTACTGATTAAGTGGGATACTCTTAAACTCGATATAGCCGGTCTTGCGAACCTTCCTTGGGTCTACTATTTGACCTATAGGCATTTACTTCTCTCCTAGCTTGATGTACTAAACACCTCCTGACGCACCTTATAATAATGCCGCCAGTTCCAACTTCGTAAGAATCCTAACCAGATGATCCAGGAAACGAGCGCCCGATGCGCCATCTAGAACTCTATGATCGATGCTTAGAGAAAGTCCGATTCGTTTCTCTATACCGATGCCGTTTTCGATTTCAATTGGCGCGTTAGTAATTGTTCCAATGCCAAGAATTGCCACCTGGGGCGCTTCCAGCGCCGGTATGAAGCTCTCGATTCCTAGTGAACCTAGATTTATGACTGTGAATGTGCTTCCTACAAGTTCATCGGGGGAGATATCTCCTTTCTTGCAGGAATCCGCAAGCCGCCTCGCCTCGCTTGTGAGTGAATCTAGATTGCTCTTATTGGCGTTCCTTATCACCGGAGTCTTTAAACCCTCTGGCGTATCTACCCTGAAACCAAGATGTACATTGGCATGCTCTCGCATCTCGTTGCCATCTAAGGTGGCATTAAATCCTGGATGATAAGGCAGAACACGGGCAACGACATACATCAGCAAATGACCAATAGAAGCATCTTGACGCTTAGTCGATGAATGCTTGAAGGATAGGCGCCATTTTAGAATAGAAGCGGCCGGAGCGGATCTATTTAGGGTAAGCTGCGCACTACCGCCAAGAGAGTTCTCCATCCGCACATCTCTCTGCATTCTCATGGTTATCGCTTCGAAGGCGTCCGGGAATTCGCCCTGGCCTTTCCCTCCGTGTTCTTTCGATTTCTCACTCGAACCGGCAGTTTCCCTCTTAGTATATGAAGTAGAAGTAGTGGTGTGCGATTGGGCGGATTTATCTACATCAGAGGTGGCGCCATTTCCACCAATCTCGAAATCGACATCAGAACGTTGAATCCTTGCAAGGGCGTATTTCACATCGCGTTCAATTATGCGCCCCCGGGGACCGGAGCCAAAGATGGAAGAGGCATTGAGATTCGTAGTAGATGCTCCAAGAGCATCGCCTTTAGCAGAAGAGGCAAATGAATTCGTATTCAGGCCGGCTCGAAAGGCAAGCTTCCTAGCTCGAGGAGAGATGTCTAAATGTGTGCTTTCATTTGCCTCGGAGTCTGGCTTTTTGGACACTCTTGGCGTGCCAGGTTCATTAGTCTGCCGCCCTGAATCTGCCGGTTGGTTTGCATTCCTCTTTTTGACATGAGTAGAAACATCTTCGCCCTCTTCGCCAAGGATTGCAAAACGGCTTAGTACCGGTACTTCATCGCCGACATCGAAGAGCCTGGCAAGGAGGATTCCTGCTTCTTCGGCTTCCACCTCCATAGTGGACTTGTCGGTTTCAACTTCGCAAAGCACCTCGCCGATATTCACCTTCTCGCCCACTTCCTTGCGCCACTCCGTTATAATCACGGTTTCCACCGTGTTGCCCAACTTTGGCATTAATATCTCGTGCATTACGCGATATCCCCATAGAGCCTACGCTCTTTTGAAAACCAGCCTTTCACTATGTGAATTCCTTAAAAAAGGTCCACGAATAAACCCAAGTCAATCAGCAGATACCAACCTTGGTGCTGCCGCATCAGTCCCCCCCGCTACATATGTCAGAATCGGTCGACAAAACTTGTTGCCAAATGCAACGATCTCTGGAAACTCAAGCTCGCCTGGGAACGATAAGTTCACCCCTGTAACAGAATTTATCAATCAGGCTATTTTAACTTGTAACTGCTCCAATAGACTAAAAAAAAATTCCGGCTTCACTTTGAGATTCCGTTTGGAGATCTGGGGAATCAATCCAAGGAGCATCGAGTACGCCTCCGTTTCTCCCTCTTATATTCCGAGACGGCAGATCCGTAAGCACTATTTCGCATAGCCCCGATATATCGTCCAAAGAGCATGCTCTCACCTCCCTTTCAGAAGTAGCTATGCTCATAAAAAACCATGCCGCTTCTACAAGCTGATATCCTGTATTTGACGCCTCAACTTCTGATGGGGAGCTGTTAACCACCGCAAAAAATATGGATCAGATAACATGAGTGTCTCATATTGTAAACACTGATGCATCAGGGCGCAAGTTTATGCAAGTTCCTACTTCTCTCAGCTCATAATCTACTCCAAGCGCATAGCTCCACTGATTTGATTCGGCTCATTTCAATCTTCGAGCTCGAAACGGAATTTCAATAAGAGGGTACTTGATACGGGCATGCCATGTTCCTCGGCCGGAATGAAGGAAAGATTTTTGAGCGAGGCAAGAACGGATTCCTCCAACAAAGAATCACCTCTGGGCGGAGTGAATTCAAAGCCGCTTAAAAAACCGGCGGCATCAATATCCAACTCGATAAGCACGATGCCCTCAAGTCCCTGGCGTCTGGCGCGAAGTGGATAGTTCGGCTTGGGTATGGAACTTGGCTTCGCGGGCTTGAATGCGGGGATTGGTAAAGGTTCTTCGAAAACAGGAAAAGGTGCGGGAATGGCCTTCTGTCCTTGGATGGCAGACCCCACGGCTGAAATCGGATTTAAGAGGGCTGCCTCTGTGGAAGAACGAGCAGTCGGCTCAAGGGAGGCAATATCTATCTGTGCGGAGGGCACGGGAACAGATGTTGTTGAGAGAATCGATTTCAAGTTCGTATCCGAGGAGTCCGGGCTTGGCTGCTTCAAGGAATCAGGGGAAGCGGCATCTGAGTTCACGCCTGGATCCGAACTAATCAGCCGAATCGAGAGCACTGATAGAGCTGCTATTTCGGCGCTTCTAGAATGATTATCCGTCCAGAAGAACACGAATAAGAGTGAAACGCAGTGCAGGCAGAGAGACAGCGCGGTTGCAACAGCCAATCTTTTCGATATTATCAGCGCCATCAATAACGCCAATAAGCCCCGAAGCTGAATTCACGGCCCTCGCTGGGATACCAGGATTCCGAGTATGATTGCCAGTAAACCTCGGTTGGCATACGATTATCCAGCAAATTTGCTACCCTGGCATAGATGCCAAGACTATCGATTAGTCGCAGATCTATTCTAGCATCCCAAACCAGCCTACCCCGTACCTCTCTCCTGTTGTTGTCGATATCACCACCCTTGTAATACTTTGAAGTGAATCTAAGGTTCGTGGAGATTTCAAGGAATTTAATAGGTATAAGGGACAGTTCGCCATAGATACTGTGCAAGGGCACCAAGGGAATCCGCTTACCCGAATCCCTGTAGCGAGCGAAGTCCAAGGCGTATGAGCCACTTATACCCAGAACAGAGCCAAATCTCGAAGCGCTGAAAACAACGCCCATATGCTGAGTGTTGTTAATGTTCGCATTTTTCAAGGCAGCCGAATCGAAGGCAATTTCATCACTCATTGCAATGAAGTAAGCCGCCATATCGGCCCTGTACATTCCTTTGGTATATTCCAAGGAAGTAGTTAAATGATGTCCAAATTCCGGCTTCAAATCGGTGTTGATGGATGGAGTATCAGAGAAGTAAGACACCTGTTCATCTAGCATGGGGTAACGAAAAACTCTTCCATATCTTAGGCGTGTTGCCCAATTTTCACTCGGAATCCAAGCGCCGCCAAAATCATAGACCAGGGGCATGTAGCGAACGTTTTCCCCCGCCCCGGAGATTTCGTATACAGCAAACCGCATACCGGCATCGGCCACCCATAGCTCGCCAAACATCCCCTTCAAACGCAGCCAAAGTGCGAAATCACGACGCCCAGCCGATTCTTCGAAACTTCGGCTTAGCCTCTTCTTCTCTTTGTAGGAGGAAACAGTGATTCCAGACCAATTCAAATCGAATCCCGCTATGGGGATAAGCGTTAGGCTATCGCCGGGATAGATCTCGATATCAGCCTGAATACTTCCGCGCACATCGTCCAAGTTGCTGTCCGTAAAGGAAGACCAGGTATCGGATATCGCATCGGTTTTGCCGCTCAAATGACGCCAGGATACCGGAAATTTCAGCGTCAGAGGACCAATCAAGGTCTCCAGATTGAGTTCGTTCATCCAAATGGTTTCTGATACCTGGTCTCCCTTCTTATTCGCCTTATCTGGATTGCTCTTGAACTCGCTTTCTGAAAGTCCACCTGGGAGCTGATAATAAGATTTGGCAAAGAATCCACTTAGCCCAAGTTCCAGGCGTTGAAAACGCGCTTTTAGCTTCAGGTTCGTGGAAAGGATATCCGCATCGGATCTTTCTCGCGCTGGATTCAAGTTCACTCGATAAAAACCTCCCTGCACAGAGAATATATTGCCGCCCCAGGCGATACCCAAGGCCTCTCTGTTGGTGAGATTGGCAGACAGATTAGCTCTTATCCAAGCTTCAAAACCCTCCGGCTCTTTGGTAATGATATTTACAGCGCCGGCTAGGGCCTGATCGCCATATTGGCTTGAGAGGGGACCCTTGATTACCTCAATGCGCAGGATTTCATCAAGCGGAAGAGCCTGCCAGTTAACAGACGCCATATCCGCGCGATCGATAGATCGTCCATCAACTAGAACAAGGGTACGATTATAGCCATTCTCTCCGAAACCACCCATCGAGATGGAACTCTTGCCGGGCGCGTTTGTTTTAATGCCTATGTCAGGCAGGATTTTGAGCGCATCGAGGACGCTCTCGGCACGGGCCATCACCGCGGGGCTTATAATGCGAACATAGGAAGGAGAGCTGCGAATATCCTCTTCTATCCTCGACGCGCTTACCACAATTTCTATGTCTTCAGAAAATGCTACCCCTGCAGCACTCAGAAACAAGATAAGGCTTACCAGTCCTCTCGAAATAGGGGTCATTAGAGCGGATACAAAGGCAGACGGTACAAATAGGTGGGAGAAATGTAGCATAAGTTGCCTCCACAGCAATTGTCTAACCGCGAAGGAGTATCCTGGCTCACGGCACAAAACTGGTCGCCTTCCCTCATCAGTGGCGCCCGACCAGTCCGTCGCCGCATACAGTTGGCAGAGGACAGCCGCGGAATCCAACCGCGTTCCTCACTTCGTCGGAGATACACACTATCTCAAAAAAAGGCCGGATAATCAAGCTCATCCATCAAGACGAATCAAGCTTGAATTTACTAAGAAGCTTTCTAGGTTTTACTCGGCCGGCACTCTCTAAGGCAACCTGAAGAAGCAGAAAGCCTAACCACCTTTGAATTTGAGGAAGCGAGGAGAATTGCCATTTTAACCAGATGACAAGAGACAAGCCGTAAGCGGAGTTAAATATTTTTTTAAGAATGGCTTCGAGCACAGAAGCAAAATCCAACAGTTTTTAGGCGCGTAAATACCTATGTGAAGAAGGCCTCATTTAGAAGATAGGACGCGGGGATTTCACTGGGAAGAAGCTGTATTAAAGTGAGATTCTAAGCTGGTCTCCATCTTAAAAGCTTCTAGAGGAATAACTAAGGAAGGTTTATCGCTTTTCGGTAACAATCCAGATGATATGGTATCGGGTTCGCCCCAGAGTCAGAGATTGGAATTTCAGCCGTTGCAGAACAAGGCACTCGTTTGCACCTATGCCGATATCAGCGAGTCCGACTAGGGGTGCCCCCGTCCTTTTCGGGCTTTGGCAGACGCAAACCTATACTTGCTCCACCTAGCAACTTTGAACTTCCAGCCCAAATACTGCCACCATGAATTCTAACAATCTCTCGACAAATCGAAAGTCCAAGGCCAACACCACCAGAATTCCTGCTTCGGGATTTATCGGTTCTGAAGTAGCGTTCGAATACCCGTTTCCTATTCTCAAACGCGATACCTAATCCATCATCCTCAACGTGCAGCTCAAAGAAATCTTCCTCTGCCTGCAGAGAGAAAAACACCCGTGATTGGGCGTAGCGGAGAGCATTGGATAGGAGATTTACAAGCAATCTCCTCATTTTATCCCTATCTGCTAAAATATCCGATCGTTCTCTGAGAAATCCGGATTCTACTTCTAAACCAGAACGAAGGATGCTCGGTTCGGTAGCTTCTACAACCTCGTGAATCAAAGCTTCCAGGCTGAATATCTCCTTCTTCAACGAAGATTCAGGGGATTCAAGTTCAGATAGGATCCTAAGCTCATCGACAAGCGCGGCCAAACGCTTTGATTCGGTGGATAGAGACGCAAGGTTATCGACATCCATAGGATATACTCCCTCCTCCATCATCTCTATACGAGCTTGAATCAGACTTATTGGAGTACGAAGCTCATGCGCCGAATCGGCGATTAGTCGCTGGCGTTGAGCGGCGGCATATCTTAGCGAGGAGGTCATACTATTGAAACCACGCGCAAGATCTCCCAATTCATCTTTCCTCTTCCCTGGTACACTGGCACTCAGATTTCCTCCCTCTACTTCCCTGGCAGCCTGGTTTAAAACCTTAACTGGTCTAACTATGTTTTCGGTAATGATTAAACCCAAAATCATAGCTAAAACAAAAATCAGAAGCGCCGCAAGCCATGAAATCGCACCCGCCCTTCGTAGCACCAGAAGCTCGGGCGAACGCTGGATTTTCGGAATCATCTGACCCATGTAAAGATATCCAACTTCGATATTGTCATCATCGTACACAAGAATCCGCTTCGGATTATCGGGTTCGAGCCTCTTGCTTCCATAATCGGCCCCGTCATATAGCACCTTACCCGAAAGATCGGTAACAACTATATGCAAGCCATTCAGATTTCCCATAAGCTCTAATCCCTCACCCAGCATTTCCTTATTGCCTTCGATACGCGGTGGAAGGTGATGGTGATGATGCATTCCATGTTCGGCAGCTCTCCCCATTTCGGCTGTCCATTCCCCAAGACTCTCCGATAGCAATTTAGCACGCATAAGATCCCGCTCGAATACAAAGTTGTCATAACGAGTTCGGATAAGACGATTGCCCGTTCCCACTGCGGCCGACAGAGCGAACAGCACCACCAACGCAAAAGAACCGAGTATCTTCCCCCTAAGTGAAAACCTCATGATTTCCTCCTCGCTGTTTCCTCCAAGAGCCGATAACCTATTCCACGCACTGTCTGAATAAATCCAGGCTGTCCCCCGGCCACCGCTATCGACTTGCGAATGTTCTTGATGTGAACATCGATCGTGCGTTCATAGCTCTCCCATGCATGGCCACGAAAGAATTCCAATATCTCAGTACGCGAGAAAACCCTACCGGGATGCCGCATGAAACCATGGAGTATATCGAACTGTACAGTGGTCAAATCCAGAAGCCGCCCCGAAAAACTGACACGGCGACGCTTCGTATCTAGCTCAAGATTCAAAATCCGCAGGTTGCTTTGTTTGTGATCACTCTTCTTTTCCGCAACTCTGCGCATAACAGACCGAATCCGCGCCGCCATTTCCCTCAAGCTAAAGGGCTTGGTGATATAGTCATCCGCACCCAGTTCCAATCCAATTAACTTGTCGGATTCCTCGGCCATCGCGGTGATAAAAATCACCGGAGTGTGCGAACTCGCCCTGATTCGCCGCATCACATCCAATCCATCAAGCTCGGGAATCATGATATCGAGCAGAACAAAGTCTACGCTCCTCTCGCGCAGCAGTTCCAAAGCATCAAGTCCATTTCGGGCGCTAATCGTCTGCCATCCATTTGACACCAAAAAATCACAAATAATCCGGTTTAAGTCTTCCTCATCCTCAACAACCAGAATAGTCATTCTTCTCAAGTGTCTCTGCGGTCCATTTTAATTGCCAGAAGTGCTTTTTGCCGCAAAACCTCTTCTCCCCGAGCTCTGGGGGAGAAGAAGTCTATGGAAGCAAATCTACTTATCTTCTCCATCTCCATCTAGGTCCATGCCACCTTCCTCTAGGTCCATACCGATGGTGTTCATACCAATAGTCATATTCGTGGTCATGTTCATCATATCCGTAGTAATATCTGCAACCCCAGGGGTAATATCCCCAAGGTGGGTAAGCGTCTTCCAATTGCATATCAATTTCTTCCCCATCCACCTCGGCTGAAAGGACTATTAAATGCACAGGTGAAAACGGCGCCTTAAATGCCTCAATGCTCAGTTCCGCGCCCTCGGGGGGTAGCATGTCACTTCCTATAAACATATTTGGAATCATGAGATAGTAGATTTCCCCGTCATCGGTAAGGATAGCCGGAAACCCATCCTCTTCTATCCTGAAAGTTCCGTTATAGACTTGGGGCTCAGGCGTTTTCACCTTGAAATTCTCTATCTCCCCTCTGTCTCCAGAAGCAAAGGCAATTGCAGTCAAGCAAAATAATAGTACCACAGTAGTGATAACCTTCATTCGAATACCTCCTCAAGAGTATTTATTACTTGAAATTGTAATCTCAGAATGTAAACGAATTATAAACCCAGTATTACATTTTTGTACTCCAACACTCCTTGGGCAAAAAAATCATTGTCGATAAACCTGAACGTTTCTAAACTAACACCTAACGCTATCCTCTCAAAAATCTAAGATAATCCCCTTGGGGCAAGCGAAAACTCCTTGAGTACTTGGTGACAGTCTGCAAACCAGACTGCTAGAATTAACTATGAAAGCCAGTAGTTATCTACGCGTTGCCTGCGCTATTCCCGTCGTAAAGCCGGCAGATCCAATGTACAATGCCAAATCCATTATTGAAAGCTATACCAAGTGCCGTGATACTGAAGCAGACTTAATACTCTTCCCGGAACTCTCACTAAGCGGATACACCTGTGCAGACTTATTCTTTCAATCCCGTCTTCTAGAAGAGGTAGAAACTCAGTCTCTAAGAATAGTAAGGGAATGCGGGGGGGGAATAATCGTTTTTGGTTTGCCCATCTCCCAGTGGGGCCGGCTGTTCAATAGCGCCATAGTTGCCCAGAGCGGCGAAATACTGGGCATCGTGCCAAAAACCTATGTGCCCGATTCACAGGAATACTACGAAAATCGTTGGTTCGCGCCGTCCGACGAAGCCGGAAAATCTTACCTGGAGATAGGAGGGCAGACTGTGCCCTTTGGTACCAATCTCTGCTTTACCCACGATGAAAATCTCAGCTTTGCGGTGGAAATCTGTGAAGACCTCTGGGCTCCCATCCCTCCATCCTCAAAGCATGCCATGGCGGGGGCTCAAATTCTGCTAAACCTTTCCGCATCCAACGAACTGGTTGCCAAGGCGGATTACAGACGCGAACTCATAAAAAATCAGTCTGCCAGATGCCTAGCCGCCTATATATACTGCTCGGCGGGTCCGAGTGAATCCAGCACCGACACCCTCTTTGGAGGCCACGCCCTAATCGCGGAAAACGGCCGAATAATCACCGAGAATCAGCGCTTCCCAATAGGAGCCGATCAACTAGTTGCGGATATAGATCTGGAACTGCTAAATCACGAACGCAGAATTTCCCGCAGTTTCAGCTTGGCCGCAAGAAGGGAATTGGAAGAACTCAGCTACAGTAGCGTAGCACTCAAGGCTCCAAAAATGGTTGAAATCAATACAATTCTCAGAACGATTCCCCATCAGCCTTTCGTACCATCAGATGCGGCAGAACGAAATCTGCGCTGCAAGGAAATACTCTCCATCCAGGCCGCGGCATTGGCAACGCGCATGGAGCACTGCAGCATTAAGAAGACCGTACTTGGCTTATCCGGCGGCCTGGATTCCACGCTCGCCCTGCTTGTCATAATAAGCGCCCTAGATAGACTCTCCTTGCCCAGAGACGGAATTCACGTCCTAACCATGCCCGGCTTCGGCACCACAAAGAGAACCCTCAAAAACGTGGAGAGACTATGTGCGGCGTTCGAAGTGAAGCTTGAAACAATCGACATCAAAGAAGCCTGCAAGCTGCAAATGGCAGAGCTTCATCACAGTGGGCGTGCGGATAACATCGCCTTTGAGAACATTCAAGCCCGATATCGTACCACACTCCTTATGAACAAGGCCAATATGCTAGGAGCATTGGTTATCGGAACCGGCGATTTATCCGAACTAGCTCTAGGTTGGTGTACCTTCAGCGGCGATCATATCTCGAACTACTCGGTAAATTCCGGGGTTCCCAAAACGCTTGTGCAATATCTAATCAGGTGCTTTGCCGAAACTCATTCCCAAAATGAGATTCACGATATTTTGCTAGACATATTGGATACTCCCATCAGCCCTGAGTTGCTTCCTCCGGATTCGAAAGGAAATATAAGTCAGAAAACCCAGGATAAGATTGGCCCCTACGAGTTACATGATTTCTTCTTGTACTACGCAATCCGTTATGGTTTTGGTCCGAGCAAGGTATGCGCCCTTGCCGCTAATGCATTTGGGGCTGCCTATGAACCCAAGACAATCAGGAAATGGTTGAGGGTGTTCTATGTTCGTTTCTTCTCACAGCAGTTTAAGCGCTCATGTCTGCCAGATGGTCCAAAGGTCGGGACAATCGCTTTATCTCCGCGTGCGGATTGGCGCATGCCCTCCGATGCGCAGGCTTCTATCTGGCTAGAAGAGCTAGAATCGCTACAAAACGACTAAGGCAGGAGGCACACCATCAGTTTGCATCTAATGAGAAATTTCGAGCTAGATTGCGCCGCGTCTTGGAATATTCGGGTGCGTATCCGAACCGCTTCGCGCTTTTCCAATCTTCTTACTCTCGTTGCGCCACTTGTTTTCCCTGCCGCTACTTTGCTCCTCGGATCCGCTTTCAGCCGAAACCTTCTCACGCTCGGAGGCCGCGGCCTTCAAATCCGCACGTTCTGATGCCTCATCTTCTTCCAAGTGGCACTTCTTGTACTTTCTTCCCGAACCACAGAGACAGAGATCGTTTCTGCCCGTGTTCTTAAGCCGCTGTTTGTAATCGTCATTTCCCATAACACCGTCCTAGAAACAAAATTCAAGAGGCTCTAGAGGTTAATCTCAAGCTTAGTATAGCCCAAACACTCACCAAGTGCACACGCAATGGCATGGCCCTCGGAAACAAGATTGTATGAATCGCCAGTTAGTTTTTCTAGAGAGGTAACGCCTCCATCGCGAATGCCGCATGGCACTATCCAGTCGAAGTGGGAGAGATTGGTATTGACATTGTAGGCAAAGCCATGGAGCGTGATTTTATTCTTAAGGGCGATACCAATAGCGGTAATTTTATCGTTGCCAACCCAGACACCTGTATGCTCCGGATGCGTGTTTGCTTCGATCTTATGTATCTTCCCAAGATATTGGACAAAGGCAGCTTCTATGCTCTTCACAAGCGCTCTAACCCGGTGATGATGCGCCTCAATCGATGCAATCAGATAGCCAACCATCTGGCCGGGTCCATGATAAGTAATCTCACCACCCCTATCGCTATTGACAACAGCCACACCTTGATTCAGGGGGTCGATTAGGATGTTGTGTCCCTGATTCTTGCGGAGCCCAGTAGTGATAACCGGAGGGTGTTCAAGGAGCCAAAGGGTATCAGGAATCTTGTTCGCCAGACGCTGCTTATGCAGCTCGTACTGACGGACCAGCGCCTCTTCGTAGGGAATAGGGGTGGTATCATGCAGCACCTGGAGTATCATAGGCATACAAATAACTATATCGACAGCGCCGTCCAAGCTCCATTCAAGAGAGCCCAAATCTCATTATAACCTGAATCTTTACAAATGGCAATCGATTCCTTGAAGCGGCAATCAATACCCCGAGGACGATGGGCATCCGAATTAACCATGATTCTGATATCCAGTTTTGCCGCATCGGCCAATATCCATGGCGAGGGGTAGAACACATCCTGAGCACTCCTGCACATCGCGCCAGTATTGAGTTCCATAATCTTATCGCTCCCCGCAAGAGCCTCTAAAGCAGCGGCGACATGACGTCGATACCATCTAGCATCCTCTGAGAAATACCTGCCATCAGCATTTCTCTTCTTTAGCACATCGAAGTGACTCAAGATATCGAAGCCCTTAAGCCTTACCAATTCCGCGATTCGCGCGAAATAAGCCTCGCTAAGAAGCTCGAACGAGCCCCGATAGACATTGTTGAGCAGCCATTCAAGCGCGTCCTCGGAACTGTCGACACAGGCATAATCGGGGTTTTGCTCCAGAAGGCAGGTTGAATGCACCGATGCAATCGCAAACTCCAAACCAAGCCTACTCCACTCAGAATCTTCGGGAGACTGTGAGCCGGGGATATAGTCGATTTCCAGGCCCTTGTAAATCTCGATCTTACCCTTCCACTTCCTTTTCTGCCTCTCAATCTCCGCAAGGTACGAACCAAGACGCTCTTTACTTAGAGTCCAATTGTTTTCTACTGGAATCGGGGCGTGAGAACTAAATCCAAGCGCAGTAAAACCCCTCTCCATTCCGGCCCGAACATAGTCTTCAATGGAACCCTCACCATCGCAAAATTCACTGTGCGTGTGATAATTAGCGGAAATCGAACTTGTTTTCAGATCAGTACTTCCACCAGATGAGATTTTCCATCGCCGATGGGTCTGACAATGTTGCCATCAAGAGCTTTCCCATCTAAGGTTATCGATTTAATGCCCCTTGTACCAATGAAACTCTGGTTTTTGAATCTGATTTCATAGTGCTCCTTGCGGAAGAAGCGTCTTACGGCAAAGGCATCCCAATCGGCCGGAACGCAGGGATCGATTAGCAACCCGTCCCAGTGTGGCCTGATTCCCAGGATATGCTGACTAAGCGCAACAAAATTCCAGGCCGCACTTCCGGTAAGCCAGGAATTCTTGGCCTCTCCATACCGATTCGACTCCGGTCCTGCAATCATCTGGGCATAGACATAGGGTTCAGTCCTATGAAGCATGCTGATTTCCTCCCGCCAGGCCGGGGCAATCTTCTTATAGTAAGTCCAAGCCCTGCTCGCATTCCCGGCGATTGTTTCCGCGATTATAACCCAGGGATTGTTATGGCAGAAAACACCTCCATTTTCCTTATAACCAGGCGGGTAGGAGCAAATCTCGCCGAGTTTCCTATTGTAATTCGTGAAAGCCGGCCAGAGAAGTGTCAATCCATGTTCCGAATCAAGGTGCTCTTTAACAGAATCCAAGGCAATTTTCGGCATACCATCCGCGGCCCCTATTTCAGCCATCGCACACATGCCTTGGGACTCAATGAAAATCTTGCCTTCCCTGCTCTTCTTCGTTCCCACCGGAGAACCAAGGGCATCGTAAGCACGCAGATACCACCGCCCATCCCATCCATGCTGCTTCACCGAGTTTTCCATCTTCGAGATTGCCTCTAACGCCCTCTCGGCAATCTCCTCCCTACCGCTCCTTTGGCATATCTGAACATAGTCTCGTCCAAAATAGACAAGCATACCGGCAATGAATACCGATTCGGCAGTTCCGCCCTCCCCATCACCCGCCGTTTGAAAGGATTCATCCGGATTATCCGAAAAAGTATTCAGATTAAGACAATCATTCCAATCAGCCCTGCCAATCAACGGCAGTCCATGAGGCCCTAGGTTATTCTGAACATAATCGAAGGAACGCTTCAGATGGTCGAATACGGTCGAATCAGTCTCCTTTCCCCCATCAAAGGAAACACGTTCTTCTAGGAAGGCCCAATCGCCGCTCTCGCGTATGTAAGCGGAGACAGAAGCTATAAGCCAAAGAGGGTCGTCCCGGAAATTGGTTCCAATTCTGGAATTGCCCTTCTTGGTAAGCGGTTGATACTGATGGTAGCAGGCTCCGCTTGACATCTGAGTAGATGCAAGCGCTTTGATTCTCTCTTTGGATTTCTCAGGAATAATATGCACACAGCCTAGTAAATCTTGAGCGCTATCCCGAAAGCCAATACCACGCCCTATGCCAGACTCGAAATAGCTTGCCGAACGGGCCAGGGCATAGGTAATCAGGCACTGATACTGATTCCAGATATTTACCATTCGCACAAGCTTCGTATCTTTGTGAAGTATATGAAAGCGCGAAAGAATCTGCTCCCAGTGTTTGTCGAGATCTCTCATGATTCCCTCAATTTTTCCAAAACCGCCAATCGAGTTGATAAGGCTGACTATAGGGGTCTTATTCACTGATTTGCCAATCAGATTTGACTCCCATTTTGCGTCCCGCGGGTTTTCCGCATAACCGAGCATGAAACTTATTTCGCGTGAAGCTCCGGCTTCAAGGGCAATATCATGACGAAAAGCCGCTATCGGATGCCAGCCCTCGGCCACAGAACCGCCAGATATCCCTGCTTGCACCATCACGGGTTCAAACATGGCTCCGTGAAAACCGACAAACTCATCCCTGTCGGTGTCGAATCCGTCCGGTTTCTCGAAGCTGTGATAAAAGGAGAAATGATTGCGCCGTTCGCGATATCCGGTTTTATGAATAATTGTAGAGTCTGAAATTTCCACTTCACCAATGCTAAGATTGCGCTGAAAGTTCTCGCCATCATCCTGAGCATTCCAAAGTGCAAATTCTACATAGGAATAGAACGAAATATTACGCATGGACTTACTATGGTTTGTAATAGTGACTCTCTGCAGTTCGGCATTCCTATCAAGTGGAACCGTGAATAAAATGGACGCTTCCAACCCGTATTTCCAACCAGAAATAAGCGTGTAACCCAAACCATGGCGACATTCGTACTTGTCAAGCAATTCCTGAGAGGGTTTCCAGCAGGGCGACCAGATAGAACCATCGGTCTCACGCACCCAGAATGCCCGCGCTCCCACATCTGCTGGGATATTATTATGCCTATAACGGGTGATTCTGCGATGAAGAGCATCTCTATAGAAGCTATATCCACCGCCACAATTAGATATCAAGGAACAGAAATCTCCCGTACCCAAGTAGTTTATCCATGGCCAAGGTGTTCTAGGTGTCCTGATTACATATTCCTTTCTCTCATCATCAAAATACCCGCAGGTCATATGAAAACCTCCTCTGCCATCATCGCCCGCCATGGACGTGATGAGTAAGTATGGTAAGATGTGATCACCTGTCCCTATACTTTTTCAACGGGAGCTGTCAATGGCCAATGAACTAAGAAGCGCTAAAAGCAGGAATGGACGTCTGATGGCCGGCGCCCGAGCCCTGTGGAAGGCAAATGGAATGACTGAATCCCAAATGTCCAAGCCGATTATAGCCATCGCCAATTCATTCACCCAGTTTGTCCCGGGTCACATACATCTGCATGATGCTGGCCAGTTGGTGAAAAGGCTGATAGAGGAGGAAGGCTGCTTCGCCGCAGAATTCAATACCATCGCGGTGGACGATGGAATCGCAATGGGGCACGGAGGGATGCTCTACTCATTGCCCTCAAGGGAGTTAATCGCAGACAGCGTGGAGTACATGGTTAATGCCCACCGCGCCGACGCCCTGGTATGTATTTCTAACTGCGACAAAATAACCCCCGGGATGCTAATTGCAGCCATGAGACTGAACATCCCGACAGTATTTGTGTCCGGGGGACCCATGGAAGCCGGCAGGGTGGGTAAGAAGAAATTGGATCTTGTCGATGCCATGGTGATGGCGGGCGATGAATCGGTAAGTGAAGAGGAGCTGGCAGCGGTGGAAAATGCTGCCTGCCCCACCTGTGGCTCATGCAGTGGGATGTTTACAGCCAACTCAATGAACTGCCTTGTGGAGTCTCTAGGTTTGGCCTTGCCGGGCAATGGAACCATTTTGGCAACTCATACCGATAGAACCGAGCTCTTCATCCGCGCGGCCAAGCTGATAGTCAATCTCGCCAAACGCCACTACAATGATGAAGATTTTACGGTTCTTCCCAGAAGTATTGCAAACAAGGCAGCCTTCGAGAACGCCATGGCCCTCGACATCGCTATGGGAGGATCTACCAATACAATTCTCCACATACTGGCGGCTGCAAGAAGTGGAGAGGTGGATTTCGGCCTAAGCGATATAGACAGACTCAGCAGGAAGATTCCGTGTCTTTGCAAGGTGAGTCCCAACTCAACAAAGTATCACATTGAAGATGTTCACAGAGCCGGCGGAATTTTTGGAATACTTGGCGAGTTAAGTCGAGCAAAACTTATAGATGGAAGTGTCAATCGAATTGACGCATCCAACTTGCAATCGGCATTGCATAAGTGGGATATAGCCGGAAAAAACTCATCCGAGGACGCCAAACTGCTCTATCGAGCGGCCCCTGGAGGCAGCCGCAGCACCGTGATGGGTAGCCAATCCGCCCGCTACAAAGCACTGGATTTGGATAGGAATTCAGGCTGCATCAGAAACTTGGCAAATGCCTATTCAAAGGACGGAGGACTTGCGGTTCTATTTGGCAACCTCTCGGAGGATGGTGCCGTGGTGAAAACCGCCGGTGTTGATGATGCAAGCCTGCAGTTCTCGGGTGTGGCAAAGGTTTTCGATTCTCAGGAAACTGCCATCAAAGCCATTCTGAATGGAGAGATAAGAGCAGGTGATGCAGTTGTAATCCGCTTCGAGGGACCCAAAGGAGGCCCCGGTATGCAGGAAATGCTATATCCCACCAGCTATTTGAAATCGCGAGGACTGGGAAAGTCCTGCGCGCTTTTAACAGACGGACGCTTCTCCGGTGGCACCTCGGGACTCTCCATCGGCCATATATCTCCCGAGGCGGCGGCGGGCGGCAAAATTGCCCTGGTTCAGAACGGCGATATAATCGATATAGACATCCCGAGGCGAAGTCTCAATCTCCGCCTGGACGCCGCCGAACTAGCCCGCCGCCAGCGCTCTGAAGAGCTCAAGGGGAATGCCGCCTGGAAACCACTGCGTGAGAGAGAAGTAAGCGATTCGTTGAAGGCCTATGCACATATGGCCGCCAGCGCGGATAAGGGCGCAATCAGAATAGTGCCCGAATAAATAGCCAAACGCCCACCGCCTCAAGAGATAATCGGATGCAAAACCTGTTTGGATGGGGCAAATAACAAAGCAATTTTTCACTTAATCCCCTGCGACTAGGGTCCGTTAATGAATTTACTGATCCTGGAGCTGCGAATGTTAGATCAAGCGGAGTTTCTTATGCGTGAAGGCGCATTTGAGAAGGCCAAGCTTCTTCTTTCCGAAATCATACTGGAAGATCCGGCCAATCTTCGGGCAATATGCGATATCGGAATTGCATACACGGAAACCGGAGAAAACGAAAAGGCAATCCGCGCCCTTCTTCACTATATCAGCAACGACGACTCGAATCCCTACGCATGGGAGGCGCTCGGCTGCGCCAGATTCAGAATGGGAGATGTCAATCTATCCATGGAAAACCTTCGCAGATCTCTAACTCTCTTCCCCCACAACGCCTCCGCGCTACGTAATTTGGGCATACTGTACAGCATAGCTGGACAAAAACCCGACGGCCTACGCTTACTGCGTAAATCTGTAGGAATCGCGCCGCACGATTATCGAAACCACTATGCTCTTAGCTGCGCCTATCGAGATCTGGGAGAAAAAAAGGAACGTGAGAAGGTGCTAGAACGACTTCTGGAATTCGAACTCCCCAAGGCGGTTCGCAAAGATGTGGAAATAAGCCGTATCCGGATGACACTGGGCTGGGATTAGCTCTCTGCACATGGACTTAAGCCGTGAATCTAGCTTAGCATAAGCCTCAGATACGGAGACGACGTGGGAGGAGCACAAAGAAATTTTCGGGGCAACCCTCAGCATTTGGCCCTGCTGGTTGACTCAGCACGCAGGGGCAATATCAACTTTTGGAACAGCTATGCTCGCAAAATGGGCTCCTCCTTTTACGCTCGTCTTGCCGGAGCATCTCTAAGAGATTTACCTCTTGGCGAGGCAAATCTGATTGGCGCGGATCTCCGCGATTCGGATATGAGCGGGGCGAATCTAGCTCGTGCCAATCTGAGCGGAGCAAGTCTGCAGGGCGCAAAACTAGTGGGAGCAAACCTTAGAGGAGCACGTCTTGATTACTGTAATTTTTCGAAATCCAATTTGAGCCGGGCAAACCTGGAGTCCGCAGATTTACGCACGACTATTCTTACAGACGCCATCTTAATTGAAACCAGTGGAGTCGAACCTGCTAAGGCAGCAGATATCTCCGGCTTAAGGACGTATGAGTCCGATGCGGATATGCGTCCTTGGGTTTTGGCTCTTAAAGAAGAAACCCAGCGCAGAGAACTAAGACTCACCATGGAGAAAAAGCAAGCCAAAGACAAACGCAGGAGGCTAAATAAGAGATTGGGGCGCCGAAGGCCGCTGTTTCGCAGGGTGAAATAGCAAGAAGCAGAAGAGAAAACAATTGAGACAGGTGCTTAAGATTTAGCTCTTCCAGAACTTATTGAATTTAGGAATCAGGACGCAATACGCTCCTCATCATTCTCTCCAATTGACGCTCACAAGATGCCTACAAAACAAGGCATATGCACCTATATCAAACAGGAGGGAGCTATTTGATTCATCCCTTGCTGCTCTTAGCGTCAGGAAACGAGAGATCTTCTTCCTGGACGGTTTTTCTATTTGTGCGCTTTGCCTTTTCGATGGCCCTGTCGCACATCTCACGCACTTTGTCGGAGAGATTGACAATAACAGATGGCGAACATCTCATATTCGATGTCGCTTTGATATAGGCCTTCACCTTAGAGGCTACAATCAGTGCTTTTCTTTCGATTTTGTAACTCCCTTTAAGTAGTATTGCTAAATATACTCAACTATGAAATGTTTGCGTACTCTCATCTAGCTATGTATAATCACGCAAAGGTGAAAAAACCGAATTTCAGGTTCGTTGTTCTGTTTTCGTTCCTTCTGTGCACAAACCCCGAGTTTGCCGAGGGTGAACCAAGTAAGGCTAGTCTGATTATTGTGGGTCCCGGCGACGCTATGTATGAGTACTGGGGCCATATTGGAGTGGCCATTGAGTATGATTTGAGGGGAACAAATCTCTTCTACGATTTTGGCAATTTCTCCTTCTACGCGGATAATTTCTACGGTAACTTCATTATGGGCCGGATGATCTATCTTAGTTCGGTTACACCAATGGATTCCTTCATCAGTCGAACCATCAGTGAGAACAGGAGCGTGAGCCTTTATCCCCTGAATCTTGGAACTGAGGAGCTGCACAAACTGGACGCGACCCTGCGTTGGTGGGTTCTACCGGAAAATCGAGAGTATCTGTATGATTATTTCTTGAATAATTGCTCAACGATAATCCGAGATATTCTAAACAGTGTTACTGGGGACGCGCTGCGAATATACACCGAATCCGTCCCCGATAAGACTTACAGACACTATGCTAGAACCGGTGCGCGGCCGTCATTTTTTAACGAGGTTCTGCTTCACTTCCTACTTGGCAAGCGGCAGGATGAAAAGATAAGCGTCTGGGATTCAATGTTCCTCCCTCAGGCGGTGGCTGATACCGCGCTTGATTTCGAGTATCTTGGGAGCGATGGCGTGATTCGTGTACTGGCAGAAGAGGAAATTGTACTCGCAAGTTCTACACGCACTCCCATACCACAAGAGCCGCGAAAACTATGGCCTTGGCTTCTGGCGCTTAGCATCACTCTTGGCCTGTTGTGGAACACTGGCAGAACTTTGCCGCGGGTGTTCGTTATTCTCTTTGTCGGTATCCCGGGGCTTATACTCGGCTTCCTGATGATTTTCACCGACCACATGGCCGCTTATAACAACATCAACATATTGCCGAGCCTGCCGACTATTCTCCTGGGATTCATCCCCCTTGCGATAAGTGCCGGGGGAAGACGAATTGTCGAACGGGAGCTGGCACTCGGTTGGATCTGGACCCTCAACTTGACCGGCTTATTGGTGAGTATTTTCCTGCGACTAAGTGGATTCAGCACACAAAGCGCCGGCGCCTTTTGGGCGCTTTATGGACCTTTGACATTCATTGCCTCTTGGCCCGGGCAGTATTTAAAAAGGAAGCTTAACTTGCGATTGGGCAAGTTCGGGGGACTCGGCGACGGCTACGCTGAGCAAATTCGCCCCGCCGATGATGGTGATTGAGCGACTGTCCCATTTTGCGAGGAGGGCCTCTGCCTCCTGTCTCAAATCCTCGGCACACACGCCAAGCTGAATATCCCGCCGCCTCTGCCTGATTTCGTCGGTGATTCCATACAGCTTTCTTTTGAAGGCAACGAGACCTCTCTCACCCGGACCAAATGGCCTAAGCTCCCTGCCTATTGAGCCAATTAAAGCCATATCCACCGTCCGGTTTTTCAATTTGGAAACCGCCCATTCAAGGGAATCTTTGAAGCTTTTCAGTGAGGGCAGAATCACCGGGTCTCTATAAGTGCTGAAAGTAAAAGTTCCCTCAAGAACTGCCAAAGAAGCAAAGGCGCCATAGGCACCTCCCTTCATGCGAATGCTCTCCCATAGATAACCGGTTCTAAGTATATGTGCCAGAAGCCCTAGTCTAGCGTGTTCCGGGCTCCCAAGCAGGGGGGCCGGCAGGCTAAGAGATGAAAATGCTACCGAGGCGGAGGCAGAAATGGTTTCTCCGAGGGTTTCATGTCTAAATAGTTCAGGTTCGGTCGCGGGCTCCGCGGGCGGGCTTGAGGGAAGGGAGTTAATCATGCTGTGGGTATACAATATGCCCTTTGTGACAAAATCCTCGTCTGATGTAAAAACCGCCGACAAATTTTCCTGCCTGATTAGATGCTTCTGAATTTCACTTAACGCCGATGTGGCTTCAGTGGCCTCTGCTCTGCTAAGAAAATAAATCTGCTCGATACCATACCAGAAATCTTCCCAGGAGGCCGCGATTGAGTGTCTGGCTGCAGCCCTATTTGAGCTAAAATCATGGCCGGAAGGTACAAGAGCAGCGCGATAATCGTTCTTAAGCTCCAGAAGCAAATCACTGATACGGCTCGAATTGGAGAAATCGGCCGACACTAGAAGACGCCGCGTGATTTCCAATGCCTCTTCCCACTTCTGACTCAAGGCCTTTAGGTGAACAAAGAGATTACGCTTCAAACCTCCCTTGGCATCGGGATGAACAGAGGAAACTTCCAAAGAGCAGCCCAGTCCACCGGTTTTAAGAGACAACTCAACCGCAACGTCTTGATGGGGTACACCGGGCAGTCCCACATCCGCAAGAGCACGGGCAAAAAGCGGCAGCCAGGGTTGCAGCCGTGCATCCAGGCCGGTCAAATCAAAGGCTAGAACGAGGTAACTCACCTTGTTTGTAAAGCTTGTGTGCACGTAACATTCGCCTTGGCCAGTTTTCTCCAAAGGGAGGATGCGAACCTCTCGCGGCAGTTGGTTTCGCTTCAGAAAAGGTATTCGATTCAGATCCTTATTCGAGTCTGGAGTGCTTTGGTAGGTTCTCAAATTTTTTAGTGACCTTTGAAGCTCCTTTGCATTGAGTTTCTCCTTCTGAAACCTCTTTAATTCTTCGCGTTCTTTTGCAAGCCTTCTCACTTTGAGCTCGGAATTCGGTATAACTGTCAGTGTCGAGCGGTGGGAATTATGGATGAGTTCTCGACTGATAATCTTTTCGAGATATCCTTCGCGCACTTTGCCGCGAAGAATCTCCATGGGACCTTCAAAAGTCAGGCTTTCGATTGGCGCCCTATCATGTAGCCAGGCTTTTAATGCCTGCTTCATCAGACGTAGCCCAAAGGGTGAGCCGCCACGAATTTCTCGCATTCGAAATTCCACTAATCTCATGGCTCCTTCAACCAGTTCTGGATTGAGCCCATTCTTAACCAGTGTTTCGAGAGTTCTCATAACCAGTTTTTCGAAGTCATCCCGCTTCGAAGAATCTACTCCCCTGAGCCCCACCGAGAAAACCAGTTGACGCAAACTGGTATCCAGACCGCTAACAGGAGAGAGATCCTCCCCCATGCCACTGTCAATAATCGCTTTTTGCAGAGATGCGCCTCCATGGCCTATCAGTATGTATGAGAGTACTTGGGCGCCAAGCGCGGATTGCGAATCGTTTTCACCGCTAAGAAGCCAACTCAGGCTGATAGTTCCTCTCTTATCTTTTGAATCTTCGCAGGCCCAAGCAACCTTTACATGCCGAGGTTTATCCCAGCTTTGCTGCAGCGCTATCTGTGAATCAATCTCCTTCCTTTCAAAGTGGGAAAAGAATTCCTCATCCAATATTCGCAGACATTCCTCTAAATCCGCATCCCCATAGATAAACACTCGAGCATTCGAGGGATGATAGTAACTTTGATGAAATTGCTTTATTTCCTCATAAGCAAGCGATGGAATGTGTGAGGGATTGCCACCTGAGTCCCATCCGTATGGAGAATCCGGGAACAACAAACGCAGGGCATAGTCTTCCACAACAGATTCCACGGAGGAATAGGCACCCTTCATCTCATTTAGTACAACCCCCGCCCTACGCAAGTTTCCCTTCTCATCATATTCGAGCCGGTGTCCCTCCTGTGCAAAAACCTCTGAGCGCAGTTGGGGGAAAAACACCGCATCTCCATACACTCTAAGCAGATTGATAAAGTCGGCCTTGATAGTGCTAGCAGCTGGGTAAACGGTTTTGTCCGGATAGGTAATCGCATTTAGGAAGGTATGCGCGCTTCCCTTCAGAAGAACCAGAAAGGGATCTTTCAAAGGATAGCGCTTGGAGCCGCAGAGCACTGAATGCTCGATTATATGCGCCACGCCGCTATGATCTTTCGGTGGTGTTCTGAAAATATACGATATCAGATTCTCCGAATCATCGGCATATACCTTGTAAACTTGAGCGCCGGTGGAATGGTGACGCAGTTGAATACCAGTGGCGCGGTACTCTCGCAATTGATCCACCGAGAGGGTTTCAAATCCGATGTTTGTAAAGTCGTCCTTCATGGGAAATTCGAAATCTAATCTAGTAGCGGTGATTATTAAGAGCCTTGCGAATCTTCTTTAATTGCTTTCGCTCCATGGCTTTTTTCTTCCGATTTCTAATCGCGGATGGTTTCTCAAAGTATTCCCTTTTCTTGAACTCCCGAATAATACCTTCCTTTTCCACCATGCGCTTGAAGCGCCGAATGGCCTTCTCCAGGGATTCGTCGTCGTTGATTTTTACGTAGGCGATCTAAAATCACCCCCTTTGCATATAGAAATTCAGCTTGGCTGCAAAATGCTACTACATATTAGCAATCAAAAAATCTGTGTCAAGAAGAGGTTTCTTGAAGAAGTATTTGGGATTGACCGGGGTCGATCCTATGCGAAGCTCCCAGTGCAGGTGTTCGCCTGTTGCAAAGCCTGTATCTCCTACGCTGCCTATGCGTTGGTTTTGTTCTATAAGCTCGCCCTCACTCACATCGATGGAACTCATATGCATATATACCGTGAAAACACCTGGCAAATGCTCAATTATCACTGTATTGCCGGTTAGGTATCGCTCGGCGGCGAACATCACGCGGCCACCGCCGGAGGCCTCAACCGGAACTCCAATCTTTGCCCAGATATCATTGCCATTGTGTATGGAGGATGTTTCTGATCCATCCGGCATATGATATCGGCGCTTATCTCCAAAATATGCCGTGGGGATACCGTCTTTTAAAGGGCTGCTAAGTGGGCCTATCTGGTGTATTGCGGTTTTGTCGAGGGTATTCAGGATTGCCCAGAACTGCCTGGCCTCGCTCTTTTTTCGCTCAGACTCACTGGTGTAGAGAATGCTCATCTCCTCATCAATCTTGATTATCTCCTCAGGATAAGTTAGTGCGCTAACATTGATGTCGCGCTCCAGAAGCCATTGGCTTCTATCTAACCTGGCATTTACTACCAAATGATAACGTCCTGGTTCCAAATTCGAAGGTATGCCGAGAAAAGCGGTTGAAACACGACGACCGGTAGGGGTTTCCCAGTTAAATCCTTCGTTGCGGCTCAAGGCTATTTGGTTCTGGTTCTTGAGTGTAACGACTATGCTATCCATAGGATCCCCGGATATCACTATCTGAATCCCGGCTCCCGGTTCGGTGTAATCGGGCGCAATCAGCTCGGGATTAGCGCTAACTAGCCTGATTGGAACCAGGATAAGCAAGTTCAGAAAGTAAATCGGCAAGTTCTTCATCCAAGAAGAGAAATTGCGCTTATCTAGGCGCTGCATGAGGAGGCCTCCAGAATTGTGAGTCGGCGCGTTTCGGCGCCACGCCAGAAGTCACTGTCCAGTTTATACACCAGATCAACCTCACCATTAATCTTAATTAATGAACCATAGTTTTCTGCGCCATCCCACCATAAGGCTGGCCACCTGTTCGAGCCTAAGGACACAAGAAGTTTGAGATGATTGTTTCTAGGTTTCCCAACTAGGCTCGCCTGGAAAATTCTGACTTCGCGTGTTAGGAAAACTAGCGGGCGAAATCCCTGTCCATATGGCTCTAGACGTTTAATGAGTCTTCCTATTCCATCTGGACCCAGTCGTGAAATTTCCCGGTGCGATAGTTCGGCATCGAAACTTGGTTCGCTTGATTCCTCCTTGTTAGGCTCGAAGAGACTAGTCCATTTCTGGCTAATTTGAATCAACTGGTCGATTTTGCCGCTGGAAATACGAAATCCCCCGGCCTGAGGGTGTCCACCGAAGTCATCGAATAGATGCGAGGCAGCCTTGAGCCAGTCAAAGGCGTTAATAGCCGAGCTGCATCGAATTGAGCCGGATGCTTCTCCATTTTTTTTTATGGAGATTACCACGGCCACCGGAGTGATTGCCCTTTGAAGACGGGTGGCGAGAATACCCGTAATTCCCCTGGGGATTTCGGAGTCCGCGAGTATTAGCATTCTGCCGGCAAAATCATTTAGGGATCGGTAGGCTCGCGGAAGCATCTTCTTCCACAGATGTTCGCCGAGCGCGCGGCGTTTTCTGTTTAGTTCAAGCAGCTTGCAAGCTAGTGACTCGACTTCTTTTGGGTTGTTTTCGAAGAGCAATCTTACCGCGATATCTGCTTGACCCATGCGACCGGCGGAATTGATAAGCGGGCAAATTTGCCAGGTGATTTCCTTAGTGCCGATCTGCCTTTCGTGCAATCGAAGTTTTATCAGTAATTCACGAAGCGCTGTTCTGCGCTCTTTGTAAATTTGATTCATTCTATTTATGCCCATTCGGACAAGAATTCGATTCTCATTCCGGAGGGGCATCATATCGGCCAGAGTTCCAAGAGCGACAAGATCCAACCCACGGCGCCAGATTTCGAAGCGGGTACGCATGGAGTGCAATTTCGTGCTTATCATCAGATTTCGCAGAGTGGTAAGTGGTCCGATTTTCTGGGGAATGTACCTGGCGATTCGACTACTTGCCTCTAGTTCGGCAAGCGATAGGTTCTTAAGAGCGGGAAAAACAGCGGCTACTTCGGATGCGGCATCAATGATATGGATCTCATCGCCGTTGAAGAAAGCGGATAGCAGCGGATTTTGCTTAGCGCAGTCGTAGGAGATGATTGGGAGAGAACCTATGAAGTCCTTGAGCTTGCCGCGATCTATCTCGCCAGAGGAGCTGCTAACGGATATTCGGCTGATTTCAAGTAGATTATGCATTTGCAATGCCTCAATCTCAATCTCATGGGCCTCTTGGCGAGCAAGCAAAATACAGTAATCCTGGAGTGAGCTTTGGGACAGTAAAAGAGCCCACTGAAACTTGGATGCTATTGCCGCCGCGCAGAGTCCATCGAAGGGATAGGAACCGGGGATTTTTGGATTCACGATGGCGTGGGCACTGGGCAGTCCATCTTCTCTTGGCATATGATGATCGAATACCAAAACGTCCATTCCCAGTTCATTTGCCAGTTCTACCTCTTCAAGATCGGTGGTTCCGCAATCAACCGCTATAATCAGGCTCACTCCCTCCTTTGCGAACTCCCTTAGCATCTCGAAATTCATGCCATAATCTTCATCGCCCAATGGAACCCGCCACAGCGACTTGATTCCCACCATCCTGAGAGCTTCAGTCATTATGACTGTCGCGGTTACGCCATCAACGTCCTTGTCACCAACAATAAGCACCTTTTCACCTTCCCTGGCGGCCGACATAACCCTATTAACCGCCTTTTCCATTTCAAAGAAAATGAATGGGTTATGAAGGAAGCGCTCATCCTCTTCCAGGAAATAGGTTATTTCTTCGGGCGATGCCATCTGTCGGCGGATTAGAATGTAAGCGGTTAGAACATCTATATCATAGTGGGCTGCCAGAATGCAGGACTCTTTGCTTTTAATCACAAATTCTATCCGTTTAGTTTGTGATTTCTTCTAGAATCAGGCTATGGGCTTTTAGCGGTTTTTTGGGCGCGATGCTGATCGCCTTATGCAGTTCTAAGAAGCCGGCATTGAGTCTGGATTCTTCCTGGGCCCAGATCCTCATCAGAGGTTGGCCTTTCTCAACGCTCTCCCCGGCTTTTTTAAGCAGCTCAATGCCGGCCAGGGCTTCAACGGCATCCTCGGCAACGTTCCGACCCACACCTAGTACAAAGGCAGCGGTGCCTACCAAGAAGGCATCGACCTCGGATAAGTAGCCGGACTGGGGCGCCAGTAGTTCTTTGGAGTACTTGGCTCGCGCATTGCCGCGCATTGCCATAAGCTGCGAGAAATTTCCACCCTGGAATTCCACATTGGACTTGAAAACATCGAAGGCCGATCCCTTTTCTATGACTTTGCGGCACTGTTCCTCAGCTAGCTGAAAATTCTTTTCAAGTCCGCCAGCAATCAGCATCCAAGCACCCAGACGATAACAAAGCTCCATTACGTCGGACGGCCCCTCGCCCTGGAGACAGGCGATTGATTCCTCAATCTCGAGGAAATTCCCCACGGTGAGGCCCAATGGCTCTGTCATATCTGTTATCACTGCCACTACTTTGCGCTTCAGGCTGCCTCCGGTATTTACCAAAGAAAGTGCGAGAGAACGGGCGTCTTCCTTGGTTTTCATAAAAGCGCCTTTGCCGCATTTCACATCCATTACCAAGGCCTGGGCACCCTCCGCAAATTTCTTCGAAAGAATGCTGGCCGTAATCAAGGGTATGGATTCCACCGTTGCGGTTACATCCCTAAGAGCGTAGAGTTTGCGATCGGCAGGAACCACTTTTTTGCTTTGTCCCGCGATAACAAATCCAATTTTTTCAACGCCCTCGCGGAAGCGAGTGGGGCTTAGGTTAGTGCTGTAGCCCGGGATGGAATCGAGTTTATCTAGTGTTCCGCCCGTGTGTCCAAGAGCCCGCCCACTCATCATGGGAATTTTCAAACCACAGGCAGCGGCCATTGGGGCCAGAATCAGTGATATCTTATCACCTACGCCGCCCGTGGAATGCTTATCGACAAGGGGAGCCTCAATCCCCGCAAGGTTTATAATCTCACCAGAATCTATCATGGCTCGGGTAAGATGTCCGGTTTCCTCCGCATTCATGCCGTTAAGCAGAATCGCCATGCAGAGTGCGGATGCCTGGTAATCGGGTATATCCCCCTCCGAGTAAGCGCGAATGAAGCTCTGTATCTGCTCTTTACCAAGAGTTTTTGAATCTCTTTTGGCGGCAATTATATCAACTGCTCTTAACGTTTCACTCATAGTGGTTTCATAGTGCATCTTATTGGCCGTTAGTGCAATCCCGCTTCCTGGCGTTCTCTCAGGCTCTCCAGGGGACGCTCAAGGAGAACTTGTACTATGACAATGAGCCAGCGTTCTATGGCCGCTGTGCATCGACTGGAAAGGCCTATGCTTATTGCCCGGTTTATCTCCATATCGGAAATAACAAGCAGCCAGCGTATGGCTCCAGGCGAGAGTTTATCCATATTACTCCCTCCGCAATAAGGGCATATCAGAAGACCATTCGGAAGGAAGTAGATAGCCCCACTCTCTAGATTCCTGCTGCACTTACTGCACTTATCCAAATCCGGCCTTACTCCTTCAATCTTGAGAAAATTCCAGAGAAATGCACAATTCAGCCTCGTGATTTGCTGCGGCATGCAGCGCGAGAGTAGCGATAAAGCATTGGCAACAAGTATAAAAATGCTTGCTGAATCCTCACCGGAACCATAACTTCGCAGAAGTATCTCGGCCCAGATCGAGGCGGTATAAAAACGCTCTAAATTTTCCCTAAGTCCATCATGGGTTTCCACCGGATCGAAGCTGCGAAGTCTCCAGCGCCTTCTTGAGCCGTCATAGCTTAGTTCGGCCAATCCGCGATTGTAGGGCAGCGCGGAGCTTCGCAAGGCGCTCTTTCGGCTCGTAGCTCCGTAGGCCAAGGGGTTTATCAAGCCCTTACCACTAACTAGCATTGAGAGACCGCGATGATTTTCGCCCACCTTGTTGACGCGAAGTACGATTGCCTGCGCTTTGATAATCATCTTCCTAGCCACCTCCCAGAAGCCGTTTCCCCAATACTGCCCCCTGTGTTTGAGCTCTCCCGCGGCATATTTTCGAGACTCCTATGAACGCAATTTATTGCCTCAAGATGAGCTGGCATCCGGCTCTCTTTCACACGCAAACTGATACAAACTGAAGCTGGTTGGGAGCTTTCAAGACCCCATAATAGCGCCGTATAGAAAGAATTATCAGTCAAAACAAGAATTATTGACTTGAAATAGGGTAATTAGTGCTAATACACTGACGATTTCATTTGTCCCTACGCGAAGAAGGCTTTATTTTTAAGGAAAAAGGCACGCCCAGTTTCAATTCAGTCAGAACTAGGGGGGGAAATGAGCCAAGGTAAAAACACTCTCGACATTGGGCCAGGCGAAAGGCCCATCGATACTGGATTGGAGGTACAGGATGCATGAATCATGCGGTGCCTTCGGAGCCAAAAGAATGGATTTGCCGGCTTCTAGCAAGTGAATAATCTTTCTTAGGTTTAGTAGGGCCCTTCGAGCCGAACAAAATTATATACGCTGAGCGGCCAATGGAGTTGATAAGGAGCTTTTAAAATGCCAGAACGCAATGAGAAGCCAAATCAAATTATAGCTGCCACAGAAGTTTTGCCGGAATATATCTACCTGATGCCACTACAAGGCAAGCCAATATTCCCGGGTATATTCACACCGATAATGGTTAACGGCGCCGAAGACATAGCAGTGATCAACAAGGCGATAGAAGCACATAAGGTGATTGGACTGGTTTTAACCAGCGATCCAGAAGCCAATTCCCCAGATCCAGAAGAGTTATATAAGGTGGGGACGGTCGCTAAGATAGTCAAGCGAATCAACTTGCCAGATGGCGGCATCAACATCTTCATCAGCACATTGAAGCGCTTCAAAATCACAAAGATTCATGGTGAGGCTAGTCCCCTTTCCGCCGCGGTAGAGTATCTTCACGACCTATACAACCCTAAAGACATTGAACTAAAGGCTCTAACCCGAGCGCTGCTTTCAGAAATGAAACAGATAAGCGAAGACAATCCCCTGTTTACAGAAGAGATGCGCCTTAACATGATAAACATCGACGATCCGGGGAAAATAGCGGACTTCATTATCAGCATACTCAATGTTGCAAGAAACAAACAGCAGGAAATCTTGGAAACCCTCGATGTGAAGAAGCGTCTGGAAATGGTGCTAGTTCACATCAAGAAAGAACATGAACTCTCAAAAATCCAAAAGAGAATAGCCGGAGAAATCAATGAAAAGATTGAGAAAAGCCAGCGAGATTATTTTTTGCGTGAAGAACTGAAAGCTATCAAGAAAGAACTCGGCGAACCTGCGGATGCACGCTCAAGTGAGTATCAAAGATTCAAGGAAGCTTTTGACAAATTCAATTTCACTGGCGAGATAGCCGAACAAGTTGAACGCGAACTCGACAAATTCCAAGTGATGGATCCCCAGTCGAGCGAGTACATAGTTACCAGAAACTATCTCGAATGGGTAGCATCCCTACCCTGGGCAAATCCAAGCGCGGACAAAATCGATATTTCCGACTCGGCTAAAATCCTAGAAGAAGACCACTACGGACTAGAAGACGTCAAAGAACGGATTATGGAATATCTCGCGGTCCGGAAACTCAAAGAAGATTCGAAAGGTTCAATTATCCTACTGGTGGGACCTCCGGGGGTGGGAAAAACCTCAATAGGGAGATCTATTGCCCGGGCCATGGGAAGGCCATTTTTCAGATTTTCGGTGGGTGGAATGAGAGATGAGGCTGAAATCAAGGGTCATCGCCGCACCTACATCGGAGCCATGCCAGGTAAGATAATTCAGGGACTGAAAATAGTGAAATCGCGGGGTCCTGTTTTCATGATAGACGAGATAGATAAGTTGGGAACTAGTTTTCAGGGTGATCCCTCCTCGGCTCTTCTTGAAGTGCTAGACTCCGAGCAGAATATTAACTTTCGGGATCACTATCTCGATCTTCCCTTCGATCTTTCCCATGTGGTCTTCGTGGCCACGGCCAATACACTAGATACAATTCCCCGACCTCTTATAGATAGAATGGAGATTATTAGGCTCTCGGGTTACGTGGATGAAGAGAAAATGCAAATTGCAAAACGCTACATCATTCCAAAAAGCCTCCAACGCCACGGATTGAAACGGGGACAGATCCGTTATAACCTGAGTACGCTCAGAGCAATCGCGGATGGTTATGCCAGGGATGCGGGGATGCGTACCTTCGAGAAGGCTATTGATCGCATTCACAGAAAAGTTGCATTTGGGGTGATAGATAAATCCAGCAGTCTGCCGATAAGAATCAAGGCCGAGGGACTCGAGTATTACTTGAAAAAACCGATATTCAGAGAGGACGGACTTAAAGCCGCCGCTAAGCCAGGCATGGCCTTGGGGCTGGCTTGGACAAGCATGGGAGGGAGTCTTCTGGTAATTGAAGCTGATGCGATTCTTGGGAAGGGAGTTCTCAACCTAACCGGACAGATGGGCGAAGTGATGAAGGAATCCGCCGAAATTGCCTACACCACGGTAAGAAAAATTGTCCAATCCATAGAGGGTTTAGATAAGTTTTTCTCCAGCCGCAGTGTCCATCTTCACATCCCCGAGGGAGCTATTCCAAAAGACGGACCCTCGGCTGGAATCACAATGACAACGGCCCTGCTCTCACTCGCAACTAATTTGAGAATCAAACCGAATATGGCAATGACCGGGGAACTTAGCCTCACAGGCAGAGTTCTCTCGATTGGGGGCTTGAAGGAGAAGACCATCGCGGCACGGCGGCATAAGATTGGTCATTTGATTATTCCGGATGTAAATCAGAGAGACTTGGAAGAAATACCGGATCAGGTGAAAAAGGGTATAATCTTTCATCCGGTTTCGGAATACAGTGAGGTGGTTCAACTTACTCTGCCTCAGCTTAAACTTTGAATCCATCTCATTTTGAACAATGAGTCGATTCAGTATTTCGAATATCTAAGCAATGTGCTTCTTAAGTGGAAGCGAGTTTTTTAAGGAGTATGATGTCGCCTGAGGAAATAGACTATCGCAGCTATGCCGAACTTCTGATCGAAGTTGGAATTTCTCTTAAGGAAGGAGACAGGTTGTTTATCCGTCATGAACTAGGCGGAGCTCTACTTGCCCGACGCTGCGCGGAAGTTGCCTATGAACGCGGAGCCGCGCTAGTTGAAACCCAGCTTTATGATTCGCATATCCTTCGAGCGAGAATAAAAGCACAGGCCGAAAACAGCGGGGCTCTTGAGATTGTCACTCCCTGGTTACCGGCCTGGCAGGATACAATGGTTAGAGAATGTTGGGGATATCTGGTACTGAAATCGTATGAAGATATAGATATCATGGCCCAGGTAGACCAGAGGGCCCTGATGCTGCAAGAGCGCCGCGTGCAAGAGAGTATAGAAATTTTCCGCGACGCAGTTATAAACGATGAGATTCCCTGGTGCATTGCGGCCGTTCCCGGTCCGAGGTGGGCTGAACATGTCTTGGGCAGCAAGAAAAGTGCCGCCGATCTCTGGCGCAAATTGATTCCCATTCTTCTTCTAGACCACGATGACCCCGTTCTTGAATGGAAGAAAAAATCCCGAAGCTTAAAAAGACGATCCAGTATTCTGAACAAGCAAAGATTTGATTCACTACTCTTCGAAGGCGAGGGCACCCACCTAGTAATAGGACTGCTCAAAGAATCGAGATGGGAAGGAGGAGAATCAGACGATCGAGGCAATCTGGCGAATATTCCCACTGAGGAGGTATTCACAACACCTGATAGGACACGCTGCGACGGCTTTGTTCGAGTTACTAGGACTGTCGATGTGCGTGGGACCATGGTCAAGGGTGCTAAATTCATATTCGAAGGCGGCATTCTAGTAGATTTCGACGCTGAGGAAGGCTTCGATGCACTCAAAACCTTAATAGATGCCTATGAGGGTATGCGTAGACTCGGCGAAGTGGCACTAGTAGATGAGAACTCTCCTATCGCGCAGAGCAAGCTTAATTTCGGTTCACTTCTACTAGATGAAAATGCTTCCTGCCATATCGCCCTCGGTTCAGGCTATCCCTTCTGCATCAATGGCGGGAAAACGTTGGATACCGAAGAGAAGAAAATCGCTGCTGGTTGCAACGTTTCTTTGGCTCATCTGGATTTTATGATAGGCTCGCCCGAAATGACGGTATTCGGCCTGGATGCGAATGGCAAGAAAATGCCGATAATCGCAGGAGGGAGTTTCGTTATATAGGCAGATCAATATGCCCACATCAGTCCACTTTGAGCCTTCTTGCATGAAACATACGACAAATTGTGAAGAAGCTCTAAATAAAGAGTTGTTTGCGTGCAATGAATATCTAAGATAGACTGCTGATCGTGAAAAACTATCTAAGCGTACCCAATTTCAACCCGATAATTTTCGATTTTCCAGGCCCCTTGGCAATCACCTGGTACAGCCTTATGTACTTGATCGGGTTCCTTTTCATATATCAATTTGTAAATTACCATATCAAGAAACGCAAGATTGTAATGACCTCTAACGAGTTCTCCTCTGTCCTTACAATGGCCTTTTTGGGAGTTATTATCGGGGGTCGTTTGGGCTTTGTATTTTTTGTGCACCCTGCCTACTATCTTAGAAATCCTTTGGAGATATTCATGATTTGGGAGGGGGGCATGTACTTCTTCGGCGGCCTAATTCTGGCAATGCTCCTGCCTTTACTCTATCTGCGGCGAACCAAACTGAATTACTTCGATATAGCGGATTTGCTTATCATTCCCGTACCGATAGCATTGGCTTTCGGACGTTGGGGCAATTTCATGAATGGTGAATTCTGGGGGAAGCCAAGCCGTGCGCCCTGGGCGATGGTTTTCGATTCTGTGCCGAATTCAGAACGGTTTAGCGGCACGGAAGATTGGGTTGCATCGTGGGCGGCGGAAATTGGAATGGATTCCTCGAGATTAGTTAACCTGCCCCGGCATCCGGTACAGCTATACGAACTGCTCTTCGAAGGAATTTTGCTATTTATCATACTCCTACTGTTTAGAAGCAATTCAAGGCCCAGAGGCTCTGTTCTAAGCATGTTCTTTCTTATTTATGGCGCGCTAAGATTCTGGATAGAATTCTACCGCCATCCCACTAGCCACTCAGCGCTTATCCTGGGCAGTGATTGGTTTACCCTAGGCATGCTTTTTTCCATACCAATGATAATCTGTGGCGCGCTTGGATTATTTTTTAGCTTCAGGTTCAAAGTAAGGAACAAGCTATACGTGATTCCGAAGAAGAGGAAATGAGTGTCCCTTTCAACTGGAGTTTACTGCTGCGCCAGGCATGGCGTTCGGTTTTTGCCACCAGAGGAACTCACCGCCGGCTAACTCCACATCGCCTGAAGGTGTTGCTTATTTTCTGGACGCTTTTTATTCCTCACCAGTTTGTTACTCGTATTTGTCTCGCTCTTGACAACATATTCTTCCCCGCCTGGCGCAAGAGGCCCATCAGAAAACCAATCTTTATAACCGGCATATTCAGAAGCGGCACTACTTTTTTACACCGAAATATGGCTGGCGATGTCAACACGTTCAGCTCGTTCAAAACCTGGGAAATTTACCTGGCGCCTTCAATAATACAGCGGAAGCTTCTACATCTGCTAAAACGCCTTGATTCGCTTGTAGGGCAACCAGTATATCGGCTGCTCTCTCGCTATGATTCAAAGAAACTCGGGAGTATCCCTTTTCACCACGTTGGATTGTGGAAGGAGGAGGAGGACGAGGGTCTTTTTCTCTTCTCTTGGGATTCTCTTTTTACTTGGTTCTTCTTCCCCGATGCAAGAGGAATGGAAGACTATTGGGACGCAAGTGGCAAGAATAATAGGCGGCGTATGGAATTCTTTAGAGACTGTGTTCGCAGGCATCTTTTCTTCCACGGGGAAACGGCCATCTATCTATCCAAGAATCCGGCTTTTACTCCAATGTTGGCTAGTTTGAAAGAAATTTTCCCCGATGCTCGCGTTATATATATGCTTCGAAATCCAATGGAAGTGCTGCCTTCGCAGGCTGCCTGGTTCTCGTTTTGCTGGCATTATTTTGCCTCACCAACCGAGAAATACCCGTTTAAGGCTGAACTGCTTACAATGTCAACCATCTGGTATTCTCATCCCTTGGAGCTCTTAGAGAGCTGGCAGCCGGAAGACTTTCTTGTGCTTAGATACGCAGAGCTCGTACAGAGGCCAATCGAAGTGATAGAAAGAGTATACAGACATTTTGACTTGTCGATGCCGAAGAACTTTCGATATCGACTACTGGCGGAAATTGAAGATGGAAACAGACATTCGACGAGAACAAACCTCAAGGAGGTAGGTTATGATAGAAAGAAGGCAGAAAGTATCTTCACAGAATTAAGTCGACGTTTCGATTTAAAGATCTAGCTCCGTGCACAGTGTCGGCGAGAAGAACTTTTCAATCAGCGGACTGTTTCAGATGTCTGCCTTCAAAATTGCAAAGACTCTGTTCCAAGAAGAAGCTCTCACTGAATCTCATTAGCGAGATTGAGGACGCATCAGAACCTCTGCTTGACCATGCTAAAAACATAGCCTAGGCTTTCTGAAGATGGCCAGTCTTAAAGAGCAGGTAGATCTGATCAGAGAGGTTTTTGCCTACTCGGAGCGTTTCCGAGGATCCACCTTCGCAATTAAGATTTCGAGTCAGATAATTGATCATCCCGACTTCCACCAACATGCGGCTGATTTAGCGCTTCTGCACAAGGCCGGCATCAGAATTGTCATTATTCCAGGGGCTAGAAAAAGAATCGACGAAATTTTCAGTCGCTATGGAATTAAAAAGAAGTATATAGGAGATATCCAAGTTAGCAACGCCAAGACTGTGGATCTGGTGAAGATGGCTGCCTTTGACATGGCCCATAGGGTGATGACATCTCTTTCGGGTCATAAGATTACACCGCTAATTGGCGATTGGATAAAGGCTCGATCACGCGGTGTATACCAAGGAAAAGATTTCGAAAGCAGCGGTATTGTGGACCGGGTTCGTGTTGAATCAGTGATTCGATCGCTTGAACTTGGGCACTTGCTTATTTTCCCCTGCATTGGACACAACGACATAGGACAACCTTTCAACCTTTCTTCGAATGAACTAGCACAGAACATAGCTATATCTCTTGGTTCAAAAAAGCTTTTCCTGCTAACAGCAAATCCAGTAATGAGGGAACCCGAGTGGAAGACGCCAAGCGGGGTGGAAATCCTAGAAGACGGCAGAATTTTCCGTATGCTTCCCAACATGGCAACCAAGCTTGCAGATATGAATTCCGATAAACCCGGACGAATCAATCTCAACACCGCCGCAGCTGCATGTCGAGCCGGAATCGAACGCTCACATATTCTTGATGGAAATCAATCCGGGGTTCTTCTCAAGGAGATTTTCTCCAACCTGGGAGCCGGAACAATGGTGTTTGCCGATGTCTACGAGCGCATCCGCCCCATGGAAAGCTCTGACGTATCCGGCATGCTCGAAATAATGAAACCCCTTGTAGACCAAGGAGTCTTGGTAAAAAGAACCCGAGAAGAACTCGCAAATAAGCAAAGCGATTACTGGGTTTACGCGATGGATGGAGTGGTTCATGGCTGCGCTGCTCTCCATATCCACGATGAGCTAAGCGCGGAAATCTCTGGAGTGGCGGTAGACCCTCGTTATGCACAGTTTGGAATAGGTGGGAAACTAATCGCAAGGCTCATTGAAGAGGCAGAGAGGACTGGCAGTCAAAAAGTGTTCGCTCTTAGCTCTCGCAGCTCCGATTGGTTTCTCTCCCAAGGATTTCATGAAATCTCGATATCCAGTCTTCCAACCAAACGCCAAAAGGAATACGATGCGAGCCGTAAACCTAAAATACTGATAAAAGAACTCTCCGGCTGACTCTTTGCGTGCCCTCTTCTAAGATGCCTGATAATGCCCCCTAATCTCTGGCATCAGAGCATCAACTAAATCTACTTCTGCACTTTGCGGAAAATGCGGCTTCTTTTTCGCAGCAGTCCAATCATTACCCAAATTATAATTATACCTCCTAGAAGGGCTAAAAAGAGCTTAAATTGCAAACTCATTGCAAAAACCACCGTTGCAACTTCCACTGCCAGAGAAGGAATTTTCCCCAATGTACTTGCCGTTGTGAAACTAAATGTATTCATACGACTCGCGGCTGCGGCAACTGTAACCGCCCCGGATGGCATATATGGCAGGATTCGAAACGCGAATACCAAGAAAAAGGCGCGGGGCGAAGATGCTTGAGATAGCTGGGACATCCGCTTATCAAGAGAAGAAGCAAACTTGCCCTTACCCCTCGAGAGTTTGTTTAGCCCCTTGCGATAGAGCAGAAATGCCAGCATCGCTCCGAGGGATTCCCCAGCAATAGAAAGCGCTGTTCCCCACCATATGCCAAACACGGCTACATTGGCCATTGTTATGAAATAGCTTGGGAGCACTCCCACAACCGCTATTGCAATTTCCAGAAGGAGGCTCAAGGGTATGGCAATTGGAAGATAGCTAGTTAGTAAACCACTGAGCCATATCTCGTTCATGGATAATTGTGCCGTATTACTTCGTTCATAGCTAACCCCAATCACAGAGTAAGTGAATCATGAATCATCGTCAATTTGCGCCCCAATTCATTCGAACTAATACGAGACTAATCTAAAAAGGCTTCAACCAATTCCAACTTGAATTAGATGTCAAATTGAGAATCGAAGTCGTGCTCATCGCATATGGGTTGACCATCTAAAGACTTTTCCCTAAACTGTGGCTCTCAAAAAAGTGCAAGATAATGCACGAGATTTTCGATAAAAGAAATCCAAGCAAACTATAGAAATATGAGAGCCGAATCATTCCCAGAAAAAACCAAGGTATGGACAAGCGTAAACGGACTTGAGATTCAGCCGGGCAGGGCCTATTCCTTTGGCGCAATGATCACCTCCGAGGGTGTTCAATTCTCACTTTTTTCAAGGCACGCCACATCCGTATCACTCCTGCTCTTCGATAAAGAAGAAGATTTCGAACCTGCTCACGAGATAAAACTAGATCCCAAACTCTATCGCACCGGAAATTGCTGGCACATTCTGGTAAGAGAAATCAAACTCGGACAGCTCTATCTCTACCGTGTGGACGGACCATATAAGCCGCTCGAAGGCCACCGATTCAACAGGCACAAGGTTCTGCTCGATCCCTACACAAAGGCACTAAGCGGAAATTTCCGATCGGATATCAGCGGCGCATTCGGGTTCATACCCGATCATCCAGATGCTGATCTATCCTTCTCAACCGAAAAAAATATCTCGAACATTCCCAAATGCGTTGTTATCAACGACAGTTTCGATTGGGAAAACGATAGGCCCCTTAACTACCCACTTAGCAAAACAATAATCTACGAGACACACGTCGTGGGCATTAGCGCCCATCCAGAGTCACAGCGGAAATTCAAGATAAAAAACCCGGGCACCTTCAAAGCAATTACGCGAATCATACCCTATCTGAAGCAATTGGGAGTAACCAGTCTCGAACTACTCCCGGTAGCCGAATTCGATTCATCCGAATACCAACACAGAGTGAATCCCATAAGCGGCAAACCTCTTGAAAACTACTGGGGATATTCAACCATTGCCTTCTTCGCCCCAAAGGGCAACTATGCCTGTTCCAATGTCCGTGGGGAACAAGTTATCGAATTCAAACAGATGGTGAAGGAACTCCACCGTGCCGGTATTGAAGTGATTCTGGACATCGTGTTCAACCACAGCGGCGAAGGCGATCAGATGGGGCCCACACTCTCGTTTAAGGGCATTGACAATAGAACCTACTACATGCTCGCCCCTAACCCACGCTTCTATTTGAATTACTCAGGGTGCGGAAACACATTGAACTGCAATCATCCGATTATGCAGGAATTCATATTGGAATGCCTGCACTACTGGGTTCGGGAAATGCATATTGACGGCTTTCGCTTCGATCTCGGTTCCATCCTCGGACGCGATTCAAATGGCAAATTGATGGATAATCCGCCAGTTCTGAAACGCATTGCCCAAGATTCCGTTCTTCGCAATACCAAGATTATCGCGGAGGCCTGGGATGCCGGCGGCGCATATCAAGTAGGCCGATTTCCCGGTGGGCGATGGGCGGAATGGAACGACAGATACCGAGATGATGTTCGAGCTTTCTGGCGCGGAGACCCGCATAAAACCAGCTCCTTTGCCACCCGCCTAACCGGCAGCGAAGATCTCTTTCTAAAAACCAATCGCAAGCCATACCATAGCATCAACTACATCACCGCCCACGACGGATTCACTCTCGCCGATTTGGTATCCTATGAGACAAAGCATAACCAGGCGAACGGCGAAGAAAACCGCGATGGCAGTGATGACAACACAAGCAAGAATTGGGGTGCTGAGGGTTTTACGAAGAACCGAAGTATAAATCGGATTCGCGGCCAAATGATTCACAATTTCCTGGGCACGCTCCTGCTCTCAGGCGGCACGCCAATGCTCCTTGGTGGAGATGAATTCCGCCGTACACAAAATGGCAACAACAACGCCTATTGCCAGAACAATCCGATTAGCTGGCTCGATTATTCACTTATTGAACACCACCCCGGAACTCATCGCTTCGTGCGATTTCTAATCGGCTTTCGCAACGCTCATCCATCTCTTCAACGACGGGAATTTTTCAAAGGTTGCGATTTCGACAAGGATGAAACACCCGATATAGAATGGTTCTGCGAAAACGGCAAATCAATGAACTGGAACAGATCCGAAAACATACTCGGACTTCGAATCAATGGAAGCCGTGAAGGAATTCAAACTGCCGATTATGATGTCGACATCTGCATGTTCTTCAATGCCACGAAAAGCACTATACGCTTCCTGATTCCAAAACCCCACGAAGGACAGAACTGGGCTCGCGTAATCGATACCGCCCAACCCAGCCCTAACGACATACTCGAACCCGGCCAAGAGCAGGCCATTGGCGATGCCACCTATTACAGTCTACAAGCTCATTCCTTAGTGGTGCTCATCGGCATCAAGGTTTGAATACCTATCGAAAAGAGTCCTCGAACAGCACGCGTATCTCGTCAATATCGTTGGTAACATTGAATCCCGCACGCCTTAGTTCATCCATGCTCAAAGATAGCCAATGTCCAAAAGACCCTCTTGCTTTGCTGCTTGGATCCATAGACTCCACTCCTCCATAACCCCGCTGTTCTGCCAACTGCATCAGAATCTCCCTGGTCCCCCATGCATCCAAGGCAACAGGATCCCGCCCAGCCGCAATTATTCCGGCTAGATCCGCATCCTCATAAGAAGTTGAAGGGCCATTCTTTGGCTTCGCATTTACCCAAATTGCATCAAGAACGTTCAAATCGGGCATGCGGGTTTGCGCCATTTGCGTGCCCATGCCCCCTGTGCCTACCTTTCTATGAGCATTGTGTTTTGTGAGCCTATTGGAAACCACGCCCATATAATGCTTCACCGCACCTGTTGTTCCATAGATAAAATGGCTTTTTAGCACTGGCACGTTGATTATTTTCAGCCGGTTTGAATCGTATACTCTCCCGTCCCATATGCCTCTGGCAAAACTCACCTTCGTTCCATATACGGTTCTAAATTTAGGATAGCTGACAATGATACCGGTTCTTTTCGAGGGCATATCGGCCACGATATAACCATCTCGATCGTCGCCCTCAGCGTATTCCTCCACTCTTCTCAACGTAATCTCATCCCAAAGATAAGTTGACACACGATGCCTCGCCGAAAACCCGCGTGCTACATCCACGTAGGACTGGGAGCGGTTAATCGCATTATTCTTCTCCCAATCAAGGCTACCGCCTTTCCCGCGCGAACCAAATTGAGCCTGTCCATTATCCGCAATTACTATCTCACCTCCAAAGCCATCGGGGTGCGCAACTATGCTCTTTACGATAGCCGCCACCAAATCGCTGTTCGTTCCTCCTCTGGAATCCCACTGGGAATTCACCTTTATGATTATTACATCGTTGACCGCTACAATTCCGGGCGCCCCGTGCCGGGAATAAAAACTCTCACCATCCCTTTCCATCAATTCGATAAGCCGACTGAAGCCTTTCTCGGCATCTGTTCCAGATCTGCTGGCATATACCGTAGAAGATCGCAAGCCATCTCTTTCTCTGGTTCTAACCACTAGAGGCAGTGGAGTTTCACCAACTGATGCTCCAGCTTCAACTCCATTAAGTTCAAATAAACTACCCCGGGGGTTCTCCGAAACGATAAAAAATCCCACTCCCACAAGAACGCAGATAAGCCAGAAAAAACGTCTCCCCGCACGATTCACGCCAGCTAGGGGAACGAAAACCGAACTAAGCCAAAGAACCGCATTGGCCGAGGCCATACGCTGACAAGGATAGGCTGCTCTAGAGGGCTTTGGGCCGCTTCTTACAAAAAACCAAAGCAGACTGGCAAACCCTATAAGAAACCATCCAAGTCGTGAATTCCACCACCCGAATTCCGCCAGTTTCAAGCTTTTTTCATTCATGATTTAATTATACACTTCTTCCCTATATTGAAGTCAGTATAAAATCCTACTTAAATGCCACCATACGGATTATCATACTGAAAGACATCTTTCTATACGTCAAAGAATTCATTCGCGCCTCCAGAGTTTTTTCTCTAAGCTTGGCTATCGGCTCTACCAGCATGGGAATAATCGCCTCCTGGCACGATGGCTCATTGACCGCGCTTGAGCCACCCAGGGCAATTTCGCTTATCGTACTTATCACCATGGCCGGACTAGCCGCCCAATTGGGTGCAAATCTGATAAACGATTACTTCGAAGGATCATTCAAATACGCAAACCCAGCAGTATCCGGTTTCACTCCACCTGCAGCAGCCATGGTTCGATTCCTGAAAAGAGATAGAACCGCCTTCGATGTTTTTATTTTTCTATCAGGCTTAGCGGCACTTGGTTTTGCCGGACTAATCGGACTTTATTTAACATATATCAGCTCATGGCAGATGCTACTAATAGGCCTATTGGGTTTGGCTGGTGCCTACGGTTATACAGGAAGGCCCATATCCTACAAGAACAAGGGACTCGGGTTGATACTCTCCTTTATACTGATGGGCCCGTTAATGAATCTGGGAGCATACTTTCCAATTGCCAAAGCCCTAAGCTGGAATCCCATAATCTTTGGCCTGCCGCTGTCTCTTCTGATTCCCGCTCTAATGAGTAGCAACGAAATGAGAGACATTGAAGGTGATAAAGGATTCGAAATTGGGACACTAAGTAGTAGAATCGGACATAGATGGGCACTTCTAGTCTATGACTCCCTACTAGTCTGCAGTCTGATTGTAACAACTGTTCTCGTGCTACTGGAATTCTACCCTAAGCAAAGTCTTCTTGCCTTATTGTTCCTTCCCATTGCACTTGAAGCTCGGCGCAGAGTAGCTCAGCATGAGAACTCCGGAATCCGCCTAACCAATCTGCTGCACCAGTGCTTGTTCATAACGCTTATTCTCACGCTTACTTTATCCAAGCTGCATATCGCCGCCTTCATCGACACTTAGAGGTGTTTTACAAAAAGGACAGTGAATTTGCCCTGGTTTTGTCGCCTCCAGCTTCTTATAGCAGACAGGGCAAATGAGCGTAATCGGGAATACATCAACCGGAGGAGCTTCGATATTGACACTGCGCAGAGCTTCCTCCCGAGTATTGCAGAAATTGAAGAATGAAGCGAAACCGAGAAGCTTGAAAACTTCAAAAATCTTCTTGGGTATTCCGAAGATAATCAATGATCCACCTCTCTTCCTAACCGCCCTTAGCAGAGTCGCAAAGGCACCAATTCCCGCGCTGGTCATGTAGGTTGCTGCAGTTGCATCAATAACAATGTTCACATAACCTTCGTCTATAACCTTCGAAATCTGAATTCTGAAGAAGTCCGCATTGTAGGTATCAATAATTCCGACAAGGTGAATTATCAGCGTATTCTTCACTCCGACTTCCTCAGGAATAAGCTTGAAATCCGGATGTTCGCCAAAGGTGAAATTCAAAGATTGCTTTTTGGTTTTCATCATTACCAACCTCCTTGAATAAGATGTATGGATAAACCGGCAAGCATCGTGCCAATAAGATTAATATATATGTGATAAGTAATTACTCTAGTTCTGCTTCTGTTTGAATTCATGGATAAAAATGATTATTACATAGGATCAAGCTCTGTAACTGAGATCTAACTATCTATCTATGAAGCAATTAGATAGTAGATATGTCCAAATGCGCTATGCAAAAAGAATAATACGGCGCTATTGCCTAGTAGGCGGACTAGCTTATGGCCTATCTAAAGAAGTGTAATGATTTGCCAATAACGCTACGATTCTCAAAATCAGAGAGGGAATTATCTCGAAAAGTGGATATCCATAGGCCCTCTAGACGTTTATAGATGTGAAATCAAAGGATTCTACATCGAATAAGCCGTTGACAGTAAGCTTCAAGCTGGGAATCACGGGCAGAGCCAGGAAGCTCAATGTCATAAAGGGATCCAATTCCACATGAACACCAAGTTTGTTATGAGCCAAGTCGGTAAGCTCGCTTAGCTTGCTGATTGTAGCTTCGCATGCTTCATCTGTCATAAGTCCACCGAGCGGAAGAGGCAGAATGTCAATCATCTGGCCGCCCGTGGCCGCTAGCGAGATGCCGCCGCCGATCGTTTCAAGAGCATGCAGCGCTTCCAACATTGCCTTATCATCATCACCCACGCAGATTAGATTATGGGAATCGTGCGCAATGCTGCTTGCAATCGCGCCACCAGAGAGACCATAACCCTTAAGAATGCCCAAACCGATGCGCCCGCTGGCCTTGTGCCTCTCCACCAATGCCAGTTTCAACAGATCTGATCCAGCCACAAACAAACCCTCCTCATCAACCTTAACCTCCAGAACAAGATTCTCAGTGATGAGGCTGCCAGCAGCTAGAGATATCACCCTTGCCCGTTTCGATTTCAGCTTCAACTCGAATCCACGCGAATCCAATTTAGCAACTCGCACAGTATCCCGCACGGACTGGTTGTCGGATTTAGGTAGGCTACGGGTAAGCTTTCCACCCTCTGCAACTAACTCACCTCCTTGGTAAACCATATCCACATAGAAATCCTCAAGTTCGCCCTTTAGCACCAGAATATCCGCACGGCGATTTGGGCACAGGGCCCCCCTATCCTCCAAACCGAAGGCCTCGGCGGCATTCAGAGTGGCCAAACGAATCGCCTCCACGGGTGCTAAACCATGGTGGATAGCTTCCCGAACATTGAAATCAATATGCCCCTCCGCCAAAATATCGCCCGGAAGCTTATCGTCAGTACAAAACGAGCATCTCCGGCCTGCTCCGCCCTCAATGCCGGCTATCAGAGTAGCGAGATCACGCGCGGCGGTACCCTCCCTTATGAGTATACGCATCCCCATATGAAGTTTTTCTCTCATTTCCTCTAAATCAGTGCACTCATGGTCGGTTCCGATACCCGCGGCAATATAAGCGGCTAAATCCCTTCCCCTCATCTTGGGACTATGGCCGTCGATCCGCTTACCGGCCAGTCGCGTCATAGCTATTTTCTCCACTACACCCTTTCCTGCAGCAGCTACCGCCATATAGTCCATTACTTCACCCAATCCGAGCACCCTCGGGTGGTTGATAAGAAGCTCCAAATCGACGGCATTCAGCTCGGCACCTGAATGCTCAAATTTTGCCGCCGGCACGCACGAGGGCAGCATCAGGAAAACCGACTGGGGAAGATTTTCTGAAGCTTCCAACATCCAGAGAATCCCATCCATACCCAGAACATTTGCAATCTCATGCGGGTCTGCAATCACCGTAGTGGTGCCCCTCGGTACTGTTAATTCGGCAAAACCACTAGGCCCCTGCAAGGAGCTTTCGATATGGACATGAGTATCAATGAGGCCCGGAACAACAATTCTGTTGTCCAAATCCCTTTCAACCAGCCCTTGATATCCCCTGCCAACAGCAACAATTTTCTCTCCTTTTATCGCCAAATCGCCCTGAATAAGAGTTCCGGTAAAAACATCGAGAATCCTAAGTCCGCGGAGCACCATATCCACGGGTTTTCTACCCGCGGCCATCTCAATATCCGCAAAAATGCCATCAATCATAATAACTAAGCACTATAAACCTATAATCGTCGAAAATCAACAATCCCTGTTAGGAGCTTAAATTCCTAGCGTGCCAAGCTTTTCAAAAAAACCTCTAAAACCGAAACTGTCTGTCTTGGATCGGCTATTCCGATAATGGCCAACTTGAAGAGATATGCCTGGATTAAATCGAGTATCTGTGTCGAAGTGGCATTGATCTGAATCGCACGAAGCTCTCCCTTCTCAACGCCTTCCCGAAGCATTCTTCTAATCAGATGATCAAGCTTCAAAGTTCGTCGACGAATTATTTCAGGAAAATTTTTGCCCTCATGCCGCTTCTGAAAAAGATAATCGCCCAAACTGGCAATGAAATTTCGATTTAACCAGCTCTTGAAAATGATGTTCCCAACAATCTTCCGGATATGAGAAAGCACCGAACCGGACAGCTTCGCCTCATATCTGTAATCCAAGAACATCTTATCCGTATAGTGTTTAATTGCGTAGGTAAAGATTTCTTCCTTGTCCCGAAAATACAGATACAAGGAGGGCCGCGAAATCTCGCAGGCAGAAGCTAGATCGGATAGGCTTGTATTCCGATAACCCTTCTGAGCAAAAAGCGCAAATGCCCTTCGAAGAATCGCGTTTCTTCTAAGTTCGTGATCGATTTTTTTCGGCATGCCGGAACTCATTCCGCCAGTAGAACTCGCCTACTTCTGTTTTCAAGTAACAAACCTCATGGGCGGGTGTTATGAGTAGAGAATCGGCCGTAGTTCTAGCCCATGGGATCGACATCAGCGCCATAATCCACACCGGGCCAAGCAAACCCGTGCAAGCGCATGAAATCCTCTCTGAAACCTTTTATGTCAGTAAGCAATTCAAGGTTCTCGCTATTAACCTTATTCCAACTCTCTCCAATTAAATCCTGAACATCCTTTCTCATCTCCCAGTCATCCATGTGAACAAATCCATGTTCATCCCTAAGAATTCCACTCGGCCCATAAACCCTGGTTCTTAGCATGCGATACATCTGCTCGATGCAGCCCTCGTGGATGTCTTTCTCCTTCATGATTTTATAGAGCAAAGAGATATAAAGAGGTACAACCGGAATAACAGAACTCGCTCGGGTAACCAGGGCTTTGTTCACAGATACAAAGGCCGCCCCCCCGATTGATTCCATCATTGAATTCAATTCGCCAGCAGTTTTTTCCAAATTTTCCTTGGCGGAACCTATCGTACCCGCTCGATAAATCGGGTAAGTGATTTCCGGTCCGATATAAGAGTAGGCTACGCTCTTTGCCTTCTCAGCTAGAACCTTGGCTTCTAAAAGAGCGCTGATCCAGAGCGTCCAATCTTCACCTCCCATAACCTTGACCGTGCTTGCCTCTTCCTCGGCAGTGGCAGCTTCGATCTTGGCATCACCAACCGTTCCCTTGATAAAATCCACTGATTTCGCGGTGTAGGACTTTCCTAGGGGCTTGAGAACCGACTTGTAAGTCTCACCGCTATCCGGATCTTTGCGCGCGGGAGAAGCAAGAGAGTATACCACCAAGTCTATCTGGCCGAATAATTCTTGAATCCTATCGATCACTGCCAGCCGAGTTTCATGAGCGAAGGCATCCGCATTCAAACTCTCCGCGATAAGACCCTCCTCTCTGGCCGCCTTATCGAAATACATGTTGCTATACCAACCTGGACTCGCCGGCTTCTTCGCCGTGGGCTCCCTCTCAAGAGAAACACTCAGAGTACCGGCGCCTCCTCCAAACGCGGCCGAAATGCGAGTCGCAAGCCCATAGCCGGTTGAGCCGCCCAAAATTAGCACTCTTTTGGGCATGGCAAATTTGCCCGCCTCTTTGACATATCCAATCTGTTCTTCCAGAGCCTTTTTCATGCCGAGAGGATGGGCAGTAAGGCAAACCCCGCCAATAATCTTGGGTTCGATAAGCATTTCTTAGTTCCCCTCCTTCCCGGAACCCACCAGGCAAAGCCATGTAGCCTCGGCCGCCAGTTCTTCCCCTACATAGGCCCTGCCGCTCTGACGGATTCCCCGCGAGCCAATCTGAATATTGTGAATCTCAAAGCGCACTTCATCGCCCGGCAGTACCTGTCTTCGGAACTTCACCTTATCTATCGTGGCCAGGAAGAAAAGCTTATCGCCAAGGATACCAGACTGAGCAACGCCCGCACCACCACACTGAGCCATGGACTCCACCAGAATCACCCCGGGTACAACCGGATGGCCGGGGAAATGTCCCTTGAAGAAGTAATCTTCATTGGTGTATCTGCGAGTTCCGACGATCCTCTCCTTGTTAACCTCATCCAGCTTGTCTACATATAGAAAGGGAGACCTGTGGGGCAGTAAATCCGCGATATTCTTGAATGCCATTGCTCTTACTCCTTGAACTTCTTGAAAATCAACGCGCCATTATGGCCGCCGAAACCCAAATTATCCGACATGACCGCTTCCAGTGAAGCCTTTCTTCCCACACGGGGAACATAATCTAGGTCGCAATCTTCATCGGGATAGTTCAGATTGATCGTAGGAGGGATGAAATCCCTGCAAAGCGCCATAATGCTGATTATCGCCTCTAGGCCGCCCGCGCCACCAACCAGATGCGCCGTCATAGATTTTGTCGATGAAATGGGCATTTTATAAGCATGGCTGCCGAAGGCCTTCTTAATTGCCATGGTTTCAATGGGATCGTTGGTGGGAGTGGAGGTGCCGTGTGCATTTAGATAATCTATCTCCGAGGCTTCCATCATGGCGTCTTTCAAAGCCCAGATCATCGCTCTTGCAGGTCCAATACCTTCCGTATCCGGACTAGTGAGGTGATACGCATCGCAGCTACCCCCATACCCCACAACCTCCGCGTAGATTTCTGCCCCTCGATTAATGGCGTGTTCTTTTTCCTCGAGCACCAGAATACCAGAGCCTTCGCCCATCACGAAGCCGTCTCTACCCTTATCGAAAGGGCGACTTGAAATGCTTGGCCTGTCGTTGTATTTGGTGGAAAGGGCTGTGAGTTTAATGAAGCAGGATATGCCAAAGGGTGTAACCGCTGCCTCCATGCCCCCACTTATGGCAATATCTATTTGCCCAGCTCTGATTGAGTTGAGCGCGGTTCCAATGGCATCTGTAGCCGATGTGCAGGCGGTTACCACAACGTAGCAGGGACCGTAGAAGCCGTAGCGAATCGCAATATTTGCAGCACCTTCATTTATAATCAACTTGGGGATAGTCATCGGAGGAACCCCTCGAGGGCCCTGGCGCATCAATTGCCGCACACCTAATTCAGCCACCTCAAACCCCCCAATTCCATTCCCCAGTATAACACCCACCCGTTCCGGATCCGCGACTCCCCCGCTAAGTCCCGCATCCTCTATGGCCTGCACCGCTCCAGCGAGCGCAAACTGTGAAAAACGTCCAAGTTTTCTAACCTCCCTCTTGTCAATCCAAACTTCCGGATCGAAATCTTTCACCTCCCCGGCGATTTTGCAGGCATATTCTTCGGTGTCAAAGGCCTTGATTGTGTCGATACCACTTTCTCCGGCGCTTATCGCCTTCCAGGTATCCTCAACATTGTGCCCAAGAGGATTTACAGTTCCAAGCCCGGTTACGACTATTCGCTTTCTCTCCATTACATCACCAATCCTCCATCCACCCTGATAACTTGCCCTGTAACATAGGAGGATAAATCGCTCGCAAGGTAAAGCACCGTATTTGCAACATCTTCAGCCATTCCCATTCTTCCCAAAGGAATCGCCTTAGCATATTCAGCCCTAACCTCTTCTGTCAGTTTGTCGGTCATAGCGGTGGCTATGAAGCCCGGCGCAACGGCATTTACCCTTACGTTTCTTTTAGCCGTTTCCTTCGCCAAACTCTTTGTGAAACCTATCAAACCGGCCTTAGAAGCCGAATAGTTAGTTTGACCCGCGTTTCCCATCTGCCCGACAACTGAAGCCATGTTGATGATACTGCCCGACTTCTGCCTAAGGGCCATAAAGGCCGACACTTCGCGTGCCACAAGGAAAGCACCGGTTAGATTCACTTTTATCACCGCTTCCCACTGATCCAGCGACATTCGGAAAACCATCCCATCACGCGTTATTCCAGCATTGTTTACAAGCACATCCAGCTTGCCATCATTGCAAACCTCCTTAACCAATGCCTTTACCTTTTCCTCAACGGTTATATTCGCAGAATGAAATGTCACCGAGCCTCCTCCTGCTCTTTCCATTTCATCCTTAAAAGGACTCTCTTCGAAATCGCAGTAATGAACCGAAGCTCCCTCGCTTAGACATTTAATAATAATTTCCTTGCCGATTCCCTGTGCCCCGCCAGTCACAAGTACTTTTTTCCCTTCAAGCAACATAAATCGTAGCTCCCACAAGTTGAATTTCGCGGTTAAACCCGCCCAAAAAAACGCTACCTAGACTAACTACCATACTATGTAATTTCCTCCATAAGTCAGTCCGCTGCCAAAACCAACAGTGATTATTTTCATACCCCTCTTCAACAGGCCCTTACTATCCATTTCCGCCAGAGCGATCGGTATTGAAGCAGAAGAAGTATTTGCATACTCGCCCATGTTCAGATAGTACTTTTCGAGAGGAATTTTCGCCCGTTTGGATGCAGCAAGAATTATTCTATAGTTCGCCTGGTGAGGAACAATGTAATCGATATCAGAGCTTGTGAGCGAATTGCGAGCCATCAGCTCCATCACCACCTCCACATTCACCCTTACCGCGAAGTCATAAACGCGATGACCATCCATGGCTAAGAAGAGTTCCGACTCCGTGGTTTCACCCAATTTGAAGGGGGTGGAAGTGCCTCCAGTTGGCATATAGAGGGCATCCGCGCCACTTCCATCGGTTCGCATTATGCTATCCACGATGTCCTCGTTTCCACTTCCGCCTCTTAAAATTGCAGCTCCCGCTCCATCTCCAAACAGAACCGCGGTGCTTCGATCTTTCCAATCCGTTATAGCGGAGAGTCTCTCCGCACCGATAACGAGCCCTGTTATTACGGCGCCGCTTAGAATCAAAGAACGCCCCAGTGCAAGACCATAGGTAAACCCGGTGCAAGCGGCCTTGATATCAAACGAGCAGATGTTTCTGGCTCCAAGTTCGTTCTGCACCAAATTCGCGGTTGCAGGAAAATCGCGGTAATCTGGTGAAATAGTGGAAACAATAATGAAATCCAGTTCTTTTTCGCCTACACCGGCATTCCCCATTGCCACCCTAGCCGCCTGGGTCGCCATATATGCGCAAGTCTCCTCGTCGGAGGCAATGTGTCTGTTGCTGATTCCAGTGTGGGAACGTATCCACTCATCAGAAGTATCAAGATTTTTGGAAAGCTCATCGTTGCTTACTCGACGAACGGGTATATAACTTCCCACAGATACTATTCCTGCTGTCATCAATGCTCCATTAGGCGGATTATTTACATATCAATGAATTCTGTCAATATTGACATCGGAATTGCTGATTAGATAGTATGATGACACAATTTTGAAGGGAAAGTGAACCCATGAATCAGAAACAGATTTTTGAGTTGATGGAGAAATTCAAAGAGTGCAAGCTGGAAAACCTTATCATAGAATCCGAGGGATTCAAGATTTCTCTTAGAAACGGCCGATCGAATCTGGCACCATTAGTCGATCAGAACACAACCGCGCCTGCCTACTTGTCTGAAAACCAACAGACTAACACCGTTTCCAAATCCAAGGCCACACTCGGTTTGGAAATCAGCTCCGAGGATAGCGCAAGCAATGGGGAAATTATCAGGGCGCCGATTGTGGGTTCTTTCTACCGCTCACCCGGTCCGGATTCACCACCATTTGTGGAAGAGGGCTCCGTGGTTGGAGTTGGCGAACCCATTTGCATCATTGAGGCCATGAAAATAATGAATAAACTCGAAGCCGAATTCTCCTGCGAAATCATTCGGATATTAGCGGAAAGTGGGCAGATGGTTGAATACGGAGCGCCGCTCTTTGAGGTACGAAGAGCGTGATTCGCTCCATAATGATCGCTAATAGGGGCGAAATAGCCGTCAGAATCATCCGAACCTGTCAGGAAATGGGATTGCGATCCGTGGCCGTTTTTTCGCTGGCGGATGCCGATGCCCTCCATGTGAAAATGGCCGACCAGTCTGTTTGCATAGGGCCAGCTCCCTCGGCACAGAGCTATCTAAATCAGAACGCCCTCTTAACCGCCGCTATGTCAACCAACTGCGATGCCATTCATCCCGGTGTCGGCTTCCTCTCCGAGAATGCAGATTTCGCCGCCGCGGTTAGGGAGGCAGGTTTGATATTCATCGGAGCTAAATCAGATACAATCAAACTCCTAGGCGACAAGATTCAAGCTCGTGAAATAGCCCGATCAGCGGGCCTTCCAATTACGCCAGGTAGCGATGGGCCAATCAAAAATATAGATGAAGCAATCAGAGTTGCCACGAGAATTGGAACTCCACTGATAATCAAGGCGGCTGCCGGTGGAGGAGGCAGGGGCATGAGAATAATTCGCAGCCAGTTAGAACTGGAAGAAAACTTCCGAATCGCTTCTGCCGAAGCTCTCAGCTTCTTCGCCGATGGGACAGTATTCCTCGAGCGCTATCTTAAGAATCCCCGCCATGTCGAAATTCAGGTGCTTTCGGATGGCAAAAACGAGGTAATCTACCTTGGAGAAAGAGATTGCACGGTGCAGAAGAATTACCAGAAATTACTTGAAGAGAGTCCTTCTTCAGTTGTCAGCGAGAAACTTCGCGAAACCATGAGAAAGGATGTTTTACGTCTCTTCAGAAAACTCGACTACGCCGGCGCTGCAACCGTTGAATTTCTCGTGGACGGCGACCGTCATTATTTCATGGAGGTTAATACGCGGATTCAAGTAGAGCATCCGGTTACCGAATTGGTAACCGGTGTGGACCTTATCAGGGAGCAGATATTGGCCTGCAGTGAGGGCAAAATGGATATCTCCCAGAAATCCATAGCTATTAGTGGCTACGCGCTTGAAGCGCGTATAAACGCGCTTACTCCTGGCATTGTAAAAGAATTTATTCCACCTGGTGGGGCCTTTGTAAGAACAGACAGCTTCCTTTATCCAGGCTACAATGTTTCCCCCCATTACGATTCAATGATAGCGAAGATTCTCATATGGGCTCCCGATAGGAAGCAGGGACTTTCCCGAATGTCCAGGGCATTGAGGGAAACCAGAATCGAGGGAATCAAGACAAATATGGCGGAGCAGCTTCTCTTGCTTGAATCACCCCAATTCCGAAGTGGTCACTTCGGAGGCGAACTCTACAAAGAATTGATTGAAACGGAATCCATATACCCCCGCGCCAAGGGAGTGGCCTGAAGTGGTAGAATTCAATATCGGTCGTAAGAAAAGAATGAATCGGATTCAGTTGCCAAGGGCCTTTTCACGACTAACGGATGAAAACTGCCAGGAATGTCAGAGCGAAATTAAAAGAAGTAGACTTATCAAGAATCTTCAGGTTTGCCCCGAATGCGATTTCCACATGCCCATGCACCCCTACGATCGCATCAGCACTCTAGTGGATAAAGGCAACTTCATAGAATTCTCTCAAGCTCTCACTAGCCAGAACCCGATCGAAATAAATGGTTATGAGGAAAAACTGAATAAGGCCAGAGGGAAAGCCGGTTTAAACGATGCCGTTGTAACAGGTATTGGAACTATTGGCGGTTACAAAACCGTTCTCGGTGTTATGTCGTTCCAATTTCTAGGCGGCAGCATGGGCTCTGTGGTTGGTGAAAAAATAACCCGCACGATATTAAGGGGCGCCGAAGATAGCATTCCGGTGATTCTGATAACCTCCTCGGGAGGAGCCCGGATGCAGGAGGGCATTTTCTCCCTGATGCAAATGGCAAAAACCTCAAACGCGGCTGCCTTGCTAAGCGGGCTCGGCATACCGCTTTTCGTTGTGCTAACCCATCCCACAACAGGAGGAGTTACAGCTAGTTTCGCCATGCTGGGCGACGTTATTATCGCGGAGCCCGGAGCGTTGATAGGCTTTGCGGGCCAACGAGTTATAGAAGGGACATTGAAAGAGAAACTTCCAAAAGGATTCCAGCGCTCAGAGTTCCAGCAGGAAAAGGGGTTTGTGGATATAATTGTTCCAAGAAGAAAATTGAAGAAGACGCTGAGCTTCCTGCTTCAAACCCACCGGTTGAACTAGAGATGCGGAGAAAATAGTGGATGAGTCGGCTATAGAGAGCAAAATCGAAGAAATAAAGATGCTCGCGGAAAAGGAGAATATCGACATCTCCAGTGAGTTAGAGAGCCTTAAATCCAAATACGCGTCCAAGACAGATGATACTTGGGATAAGGTTCAATTAGCCAGGCGTATAGATAGGCCCAATACTCTAGATTATATAGATCTGATCTGTGACGATTTCATAGAGCTCCACGGCGATAGGCATTTTGGCGACGATCCGGCCATTATTGGCGGAATAGGCACAATCGAAGGCAGGCCCATCACTTTTATTGGTCATCAGCGGGGCCATAATATGAAAGAGAGTATTGCCCGAAATTATGGCTGGGCTTATCCCGAGGGTTATCGCAAGGCACTGCGTTTGGCTAAGCAGGCAGAAAAATTTCACCGTCCGGTGGTAACCTTTATCGACACCGCGGGGGCTTATCCCGGCATTCACTCCGAAGAACGCGGCATAGGCGAGGCGATCGCGGTCAATCTTAAGGAATTTAGTGTGCTTCGCACTCCAATTATATGCTTCATAATCGGCGAAGGCGGTTCCGGTGGGGCGCTTGGTATCGGCGTTGGCGACAAATTTTACATGCTCGAGAATTCGATCTATTCGGTTATCAGCCCCGAGGGGTTTGCCTCGATACTTCTTCGCAATGCCGAGCGCGCCAAAGAAGCAGCCGAGATAATGAAGGTGAGCGCCCAGGATGTGTACGATTTCGGCATAATACACGGCATCATATCAGAGGCCTCTGGTGGGGCACACAGGAACCCCGAGTTCAGCGCAGATGAAATCAAACATACAATACTAAGAGATCTCAAAACTCTCATGGCCAAGACGCCCGAACAGCTTGTGCGCTACCGTTCAAAAAAGATCCGCGAAATCGGCCATGTAAACGAGAACAATACCAATGTTCAGGATCTTTTCGGAATATTTTCGAAGGTCTTCAATCTCAGATCTAGCTAATCGATCTTTGGCGCTCTGAAATACGCTTTTCCTATCAGTTGTTCAAACTGGTTTCAACTTCTTCCCGAACCACTAAGAGCTTCCTTACTAAGGAGAAAAGATCACTGTGAAACATACTTGCCGATGCAATTTTCAAAGTTTGGATATTTTTGACACGCATTTTTTCATTCCTCGGTACACTGCCTCATAATGCCCCAAAAATTCCTATTTCTTATTGATCGCCAAGGGACAAATGTATGAAAAAAAGATTGACTCAAGACTTTTTTTCTTGCTAATTCTTTTTATAACAAGGTATTAACCTAGGCCATCCTGCAAGTTTGAATTGTTGGCACGAAAAATGCTTGTATTCCTATGTCGAACTGATTCGACAAGGAGGATATCATGAAATATTTAACTACTAGGATTCATCGGCCATTCGGCCTATTTGACGAGATGAACCGCTTTTTCAATCGCTTCCACGAGGTAGATCTCGCTCCCGTGGATTTCGATGTTGATATGACAGAAACAAAGGACTCATATGTGATTACAGGCAATCTTCCCGGCTTTAAGGCAGATGATGTTGACCTAAGAGTTGAAGAGGATCTTCTGGTAATTGAAGCGAATATCAAAGAAGACGTCGAGAAGATAAGCGATAGTACTACTTGGCATTATCGGGAGAGGAGACGAGGTAGTATGAGGCGAAGCATAGTTCTTCCCGATAAAATTGACAAAAATCGGGTTGATGCCACTATCAAGGACGGGGTTCTTTCGGTAACTCTGTATAAGAGAGCAGAGTCAACTCCTATTTCCATAACCGTAAAAAGTGAATAATTTCGCATAGACCGCCGAATTACCTCTTGGGTTTTCGGCGGTTTTTATTGCGGTTTCTGCTTCTATTTTTGAAATTCACTGAAAATGAGGGTACACTTAATGGTATGAAACTGCGGAAAATTTTTGTAGTCATGGTAGTGCTTATCTGCACATCCGTAAAATTGATGGGAACAGATCTAAAAGTTAGTTTCCTAGAGGGTAAACTCGAATATCGCGAAAAACAGGGAGACTGGCGACAACTAGGCATTGGAAGTGTAATTCCCGCGGACTCCTCCATTCGCCTATCCAATCATGGTTTTGCGGAGCTTGTCTTGGGTCCTAAAAGAGTGACACTTACGCGAGGGGGTATTTATAACAGTTTCGAGCTAATCGGCAGTAGCCCGGAAAAGATTAATCTTCGCCAGATTATCGGTTCCAAATTTTCAAATCTGAGAAATACGGATAATTCGCATAATACTGCTGCAGCGGTTCGAGCGGCGGAACTCGACTCGGATGATTTCATAACCTGGGAAGATGAATCCGCAGATTATCTTGAGGATGGGCTTGCACTGATGGAAGAAGGTGATTTTCTTGGCGCCCGGGATGCTTTCAAAAAGGGTTCGCTATGGGAATCGGGGAGTATTCAGCGAGAGTCTATTTTCCGTCATGGCATTACCGAACAAATTCTTGGCAATCCTAAACTTGCCCGAGCTGCCTTGATTGCCGTCAAACCTACCGCTGATGATCCCTTCCTTGGCGAATACTCGATTATGATGGCAACAATGTACATCGAAAGCATGGAGTATGAGCGGGCAAAAAAGATACTCTCAGACTATCTGCTTACAAATCCAGAAGACAGCGCCACAAATCAGGCGGCGTGGATGCTTTCGGCCTATAGCCTGGACAAACTGGGCGATGAGAAAAGCAGCAAGGCAAGCTTGAAAAAGACAGTTGAGCTAAACCCTAAGAGCGAAATCGGCATAGCAGCGGCAGACATGCTCAGGAAGTTTGAATAAGGGGAAGTTCAACCCGAAGTTGGAGAAGCCAAACCGCTCTCGAAGCGGAGGCTGAGGATGCCTTAGCGGTTCTGCTGGCTGGATCTTAGTATGCAGCGAAGTAGAACATCGACGCCTCTAGCGCAATCTTCCCATGATGTGTTTTCAGCTTCGACATGACTTCGCCCCTCGATACTTGGAACAAAAATCATCGCACCCCGGGTAACTTTGTTAATCTCGCTCATATCATGCCCGGCGCCGGATACCATGCGGTGGCTGTTAATGCCAAGCTCTTCTGCAGATTTCAAAACCAAATCGACCAGATTCCGATCGAATACTGCATGCTCCACCTTCCAAAAATCTTCGCTTTGAATCCGACATCCCCGCCGCTCGGCAACAATCTCGAACTCCTTTTTCATTAGTTGCCAAGCCCTAAGAGCGTGCTTGTCGTCCCAGCTTCTAACATCCACGGTAAAATGCACCTTGCTGGGAATAATATTGCGGCTATTCGGGTAGTTCTCTATCTCTCCGACGGTTGCAACGATGTTGCCCATTTGATGAGCAACCTTGTTGACCGTTTGGCACATCTCGCTAAAAGCCAGAAGAGCATCGTTTCTGCCTTCCATCGGCGTGGGACCAACCTGGTTGGCGGTGCCCTCTAGGTAGACATCATACCAATGCAAGCAGAGTATTCCCTTAGGCACGCCTATCTGCTTATTCAGATTCCAAAGTATAGGGCCTTGTTCAATGTGCAGTTCATAGGCAGCCTCGATATTCCATTCTTTATAGCTACAGGGGAAATCGCCCATATAGCCGATGCGGGCCAGTTCTTCTCCAAAAACCTTTTTCCCATCCCGATTCCTTCTCTCATAGGCCCATTCCTTGGTGATATTTCCAGTCCAAACTCCTGATCCCATGCAAGCCGGAGCAAAGCAACCTCCCTCCTCATTTGTCCAATTAACCACTATGAAATCTCTTTCAAGCTCAATTCTGGCATCGTTTATGCTCCGCATCACCTCAAGAGCTCCCAGAACACCCAGAATCCCATCGAAGCGACCACCCGTCTTCTGCGTATCCAAATGGGAACCGGCCATAATCGCACCTAAGGTTCGATCCCTACCCGGACGAATGGCAAACATATTTCCCATCTCATCGATTTCCAGTTTACAACCGATTTCCTTAACCCATTTTGCAAATACATCACGCATCCTCCTATCTTCATCTGTTGTTGCACAGCGCCGGATGCCTCCGTTTTTTGTAACGCCGATACTAGCCGAAACCTCGATACTTTCACGCAACCTAGCCCCATCGATGCGCAAATTCTCCAGTTGGGAATTCCAATGTCTATTTCTCACAATCTTCACTTCTTCATCTTCGCGACTGCCAATTCAAAGTATCTTCCCCACGCTTGGCCTCGCTATGAACTTACCAAAACCAGCCTCTCCCAACCACTTGTCTTCCTCCACAAGAGTTCGACCCCGAACAAGAACCCGAACCGGCCAACCAATCACCTCCATTCCCTCATAAACATTGTAATCAACATTCATATGATGGGTGCTAGCGCTGATCCTATGCCTCTTCTTCGGATCGAAAAGCACTATATCGGCATCAGAACCAACAGAGATCGTGCCCTTTCTCGGATACAAACCGAAGATCTTAGCTGCATTCGTGGAAGATAGGGCTACAAAACGCTCTGGATTGATAAGACCGCTATTAACCCCAACATGCCATAGAACCGCGAAACGATCTTCTATGCCCGGTACGCCGTTGGGAACCTTCGCCCAAGATGATTTCCCAAGTTCCTTACCCGGAAACCGATCTTTTTTAGTTCCATCAAACCAGAAAGGACAATGATCCGTGGCCACTGTTTGTATCGTTCCATCTGCAAGACATTCGTAGATAATTTTTTGATCCCAAGCCGACTTGGCCGGCGGTGAGCATATGTACTTAGCTCCCTCGAAATCATTTGTTTCTATGGCCTTATCGGTCAATGTAAGATATTGTGAACAGGTTTCGGCCATTACCGGCAGGCCCTTCAGGCGTCCTTGACGTATTGCTTGCAAGCCCCGCCCCGAGGCCACATGGACGATATACAGAGGAGATCTTGTTATTTCCACGAAATCTACTGCTCTGCTCGTTGCTTCTGCTTCTATTACCGCCGAATGAGCCACATTGTGATATTTTAAATCATTCTTTCCTTCAGCCAGCAAACTCTCGCTAATCGAAGCAATCGCATCTCCATTTTCAGCATGAACCAAAGTGAGTATCCCGGCCTTGCCGGCAACTCCCAAGATTCTGAGAAATGCCGTGTCGTCAATCTGAAATAAGTTCTTATAAGCTAGAAATACCTTTATGCTCGAAATTCCCTCCCTGCCGATGGTGGGGATTTCGGCAATAGTCTCATCCGTGGGGTCAACAACAGAGATGTGAAACGAATAATCTATAGCCGCCTTATCCGCTGCCTTCACCTTCCAGGTTTTTATGCCATCGACCAAACTTCTGCCTCTAGTCTGAATAGCGAAATCGATATGAGTAGTAGTGCAGCCAAAGGCAGCGGCTCTATGTCCGGTAAAAAAATCGTCTGAAGATCTTGTCCCACCAAAGGGCATATCAAGATGTGTGTGGGGGTCGATGCCGCCGGGCATCACAAGAAGACCACCGGCTTCGATAATCTTATCATCCGATCTCCTCTTATCGCCTAATTTGCCAATGGCAGTAATCTTCTCACCCTCCACCAGCACATCGGCAGAAATAGTGTCTCCAGCGCCAACAATGGTTCCACCCTGAATAATGGTTCGCATATCTTAAGTCCTCCTAAATTTGAAATCTTCAAGCAACATATGGTCCATTACCCAGGTTAGCCAAAGAAATAGCTGTGATAAGCAAAAATCCGCATCTTACCCTTGTGTAAGATATCATCATGGCTTTTGCCAGGGCTCCTTAAGGAAGAGTTTTTGAAGTAATCCAATTAAGATTTGCATGAGAGCAAGAAAGCACAGCCTAAGAGCTGCTATATCTTCTTCGAAAGCTACTCTCTCCAAATCTAAAAACACCTGGATGCTTAAATTCATTTACTCCCTCCACCATACTCTCAATAAACCAACGATGAAGGCGGATATCGCCGCTCATTTCCGGATGAAACGATGCCGCCAGGATGTTTTTCTGCCTAACTAGAACCGGGAATCCCTCAAACGAGCTTAGAACCTCAACTTCTGCACCAATTCCACTAGGCTTGATCCTCGGCGCCCTGATGAAAACTCCGTTAAAGGAGGAGATCTGAGGTCCACCCGGTATATCTATTTCGAGTTGGGTCTCGAAGCTGTTAATCTGCCTGCCGTATGCATTTCTGCTTACAACCAAATTCAAACCACCGATTCTGGGTAGATGGTTCCAATTTGCTAATTCATCGGCTAGGAGTATGAGCCCGGCACAGGTTCCGAATACGGGCAAACCATTTCTAACACAGTGTTTTATGGGCTCCATAAGAGCCCAGCGTCTTAGCATCTTGCTAATAGTAGTGCTCTCCCCTCCCGGAATAATCAAGCCGTCGATGGCCTCTAGGTTTTCCTTATCCCGTATCTGGAGAGTCTTAGAACTAAGCTTATCGAGAATCTGTATGTGTTTTGCAAAGTCGCCCTGGAGGGCAAGCACGCCGATGGTATTTTCCACTACCAGCCTCTAACCGCCAACCTCTCCTTATCTCCAAGTTTTTCAGAACTGATTCCAACCATCGCCTCTCCAAGGTTCTCAGAGATTTCAGCTAGTTTGTCCGCATCGTCGTGGTGACTTACCGCCTCGACAATGGCCTTGGCACGACGAGAGGGATCGCCAGATTTGAAGATTCCAGACCCAACAAAGACCGATTCGGCGCCAAGATGCATCACCAACGCTGCATCTGCCGGAGTCGCAATGCCGCCAGCGGAAAAATTCGGAACTGGCAGGCGACCCAGATTGGCAACCTCTTCCAGCAGATCGAAGGGCGCGCCCATATCTTTGGCCGCGCTCATCAACTTATGCCTCGGCATTGCAATCAAAGCACGAATGCCATCCATCAGGGTTCGCATGTGCCTCACCGCCTCCGCAACATCGCCGGTTCCGGCCTCGCCCTTTGTCCGGATCATTGCCGCTCCTTCTCCTATACGGCGCAGAGCCTCACCGAGATTTCGACAGCCACAAACAAATGGTGCCTTGAAAAGATGCTTATTCACATGGTACTGATAGTCGGCTGGAGTGAGCACTTCACTTTCATCTATGAAATCCACGCCAAGGGATTCGAGAATCCTAGCTTCTATGAAATGACCTATCCGGCATTTTGCCATAACGGGAATGCTAACCGCTTCCTGGATTTCTTTGATTATTCTAGGATCCGACATACGAGCCACGCCGCCATCGGCGCGAATATCGGCCGGCACTCTCTCAAGAGCCATCACCGCAACCGCACCGGCTTCCTCCGCTATTTTCGCCTGCGCCGGAGCAACCACATCCATAATCACTCCGCCCTTGAGCATCTCGGCCAAACCAACCTTGGTTCTCCAAGTAGAGCTCTGCCTCTCTGCCCAGGTTCCACTCTCACCCATTTCTTCCTCCCCAGTTCTGATTTAGCTAAGCATTATCGGGCTATCATGTCAACGATGCTTCGGGACGGACCTCTTCTGAAATTAAAAAGGGATGGCAGCGAGATTGAGCACTAAGATATAGTGATCAGGAACAAATTCGTGAGAATATGATACAATTCTGTCTTCCATCACATATTGAAATCGAGCTATAAAGTAGGTATCGTGAATATCCCTGAAGACTTGATATATACTGAAAACCACGAATGGATCCAGGTGATAGATAGAGTTGCATACATTGGACTAAGCGAATATGGCCAGGATGCCCTAGGCGAAATCGTATTTGTAGAAATGCCGGAACCAGGCGATAAGGTGTCGAAGGGCGATGAAATCCTGAACATCGAATCCGCAAAGGTGGCACAGGGCTTAATTGCTCCGCTTTCTGGAACCATCATGAATGTGAATGAAGATCTAAGAGAACAGCCGGAGCTTATAAACAGTGACGCTTATGATACATTTATCTACAGCGTTCAGATTTCCGATGCGAAGGAACTGGATTCTCATATGAATGCCGAAGGATATCGAGGATTTATCGACGATATAGATTGACAGCACTCAAGTTAGGTGAATTGGATGTGATGGGAGTTGGGTATATTTTTGAGAACGGGTTTCTCAAATTAGAGGGGTGTACATTTCTGAATTCTGGATTCAATATTGAGCAAGGAGGATAAGATGAAGAAGGTTGTTTTATTTGTGTCAATGCTGGGCCTGGCTTTTTCGGCGTTCGCAATGGGCGAAAAAGAAGCAGACTCAATGGATGCTGATTCGGTTACTACAGCATCAATAGTTGCAGATGGCGAAGGAGTAGTCAAGGCTTTGAGCAGCGACGGGACATGGATGGTTGGATTGATAGCTGATGCCTCTGTGAAAGGTGACATCGTTGTTGAGGGATATTTTGAAAAGGATGGGAAACCGTATCGCAAAATAGCTCTTTACACCCAAGATGAAAACCGCAACGTTACCAACAGATTCAATCTCAAGGCTGACAGATTGATTGTGCGGAGCGAGCATACCCGCATTCAGAACGGCACTTTCATTGGCGATGTAGTGGTTGAAGCGATGGATTTTGAGCTCGTCGATGCCAGTGTGATGGGCGATGTTTATTTCAAATCCGATGAGCTGATGAAATCTTTCAAAAAAGACGAATTGAGCGAGGTCACAGGCACTATTGAGATAATGAAGTGATGTATCAACGCGCAATTATAGCGGGCGGTTTTCTAGTTTGCTGTATCCTAGTCAGTTGCACTCGTCAGGGAAAACAGCATCAAGCTGACGTATCCGCATCCGCTTCACGGAAGCTGGAAATTGCCGAAAATGAAAAATCGAAGTCTCCTCATCCCCTAAGCATCGAAGCTCTTAGAAAACGTGATTTTCCGGAGCTGGAAATTGAGTTGCAAAACAGAATCACAGCGGATGAGGGGCTCGAGGCTTGGGAATTTACCTACAATTCCGATGGTTATACCATCTATAGCTTGTTGGAGAAGCCAGTTGGAGAAACTCCTCCGGGTGGTTGGCCCGTTATAATTGTTGCGCACGGTTATATTCCGCCAGATGCTTTTCTGACCTGGAGAAACTACCGCTCCATTACCAAATACTTTGCCAAGGGTGGTTTTTTGGTGCTTAAACCGGACTATCGGGGTCATGGCCGTTCAGAGGGTATTAGTAATGGTCCTATTTCTGCTATAGATTATTCAATTGATGTCTTGAATCTGATAGAACAGATTGACAGCATAGAGTATGCAAATACGGACAATGTTTTTCTCTTTGGCCATTCGATGGGTGGGGATATCGGATTACGCATTCTTACCATCAGTGAGGCACTGCGAGGCGCAACTCTGTGGGCGCCGGCAAGCAAGGGCTTCCCTGAGAATAAGCTGTTCTTCATTCGAACAGAACGCCCTGAGGAGGTACGCGCGCAGGAACTCGAAGATTTCCAGAATTCAATCGATGCGCTCTTTACCCCGGATGAGTATGACTCATTGAACCCCGAGGACTATTTCGATTTAATCGACGTTCCGGTCCTGGTTCATCATGGAACTGCCGATCATATCATTCCTCTTGAATGGAGTACTAGTCTCATCGAGGCTTTTGACAAGAAGCAGGTTGATTACACCTTTTACGAATATCCCGGGGAAGATCACAATATCTCTGTGAGCTACTACAAGGTAATGGACAGAGACATGGAATTTTTCAGGGACTTGATTGAGTAATCTCTGCGATATCCAAAAAGGTGGATCAACTGGCACAAGCAAGTGGTATTACCTCGCTCTTCGCTTAAGGTTTTGCAGTTAGGCTGCGGCTTTTTGCGCGAGCCTAAATGCAGACGGATCGATTAAGACTTAAGGAGATTCAAATGGAGGCGCGTAAAGAGAATTGGAGATACTTTCAAGAGAAATATCCGGATGCTTGGAAGGCCTACGAATCGTTTGGCAAGTCTCTTGGCAGCGATGCGGGTCCCCTGGATGCGAAGACCTGCGCGCTTATCAAAGTTGGAATCGCAACAGCAAGCCAGTATGATTATGCGCTTCGTTCCCAGATAGAAAAAGCAGTGGCCGTTTCCTGCGCGCTTGATGAGATTGAACACGCAATCTTGCAGGCCGCAACCACCGCGGGCTACGCGAGGATGATGATGGCGCTGATGATCTTCCGAGAAGAAAAAGCTAAGTATCAGATCTGATTCGCTCGCTCCGTGAAAAATCGAGCGGGTATTTGAGTTTTCCGTCTGAGAAAGTGTAATTTGCCGCTTGTTCTAAGAAATACAAAAACCCTAGAGCTCTCCGCTATCTTCCATTTGAATTTCCCCTTTTCTGCTCAGATAATTCCCCCCCCAACTTGCCGATTGACCTTGAGAAGTTCCAGCACTAAAATCATTTTGAAGTTGCGTATGAGCCGATTAGACTGCTTCGTCAACGGCGACATATCGGGCGACTAAAACTAAACGCGGACCAGATCCGAAAAGGACAGGTACCCAAGATGACTGTAGTTGACTTCCAGAAAAGAAAGGCAAGTGGCTTTCCCATATCGATAGTAACCTCTTATGATGCGTGGAGTGCTAGAATAATTGCCGATAGCAACGTAGATTGCATCCTGGTAGGCGATTCGGCAGCCATGGTTGTACATGGCCACGACAACACGATTCTAGCAGACACTTCGATGATGGCCATCCATATCGCGGCAGTTCGGCGCGGCGCACCTGATTCATTTATAATCGGCGATTTGCCATTTCTGTCAGTGCGAAAGGGACTTCCCGAAGCAGTAGAAAGCATCGCCACCCTAATGCGCGCCGGAGCCAACGCGGTAAAACTTGAAGGCGCAAGCGGCAATCTCGAACTAATTGCTCATATCACACAATCGGGTATCCCGGTTATGGGTCATCTGGGACTTACTCCACAGTCCATCAATGTCTTCGGAGGGTACAAGGTTCAAGGGAGAGGGGAGGCGGCTTCTATAGGCATCTACGATGATGCTCTCGCACTCGAGGAATCAGGCTGCTTCGCAATAGTTCTCGAAGCGGTTCCAAAAAAGCTTGCTAGGCGAGTCAGCGGCGCATTGACAATCCCCATTATCGGCATCGGCGCGGGCGCTGATGTCGACGGTCAGGTTCTTGTTTTGCAGGATCTTCTCGGCCTGAACACCCAATTCACCCCTAAATTTGTTCGGCAATTTCTAGGTGGTGCCACGCTGATAAGGGAAGCTCTAAACAGATACCATGAGGAGGTGACAAAAAAGACTTTCCCTCTCGAGAAGGAAAGCTACGAATGATGAGGATATTCAGGACTGTCCAATGCGCCCGCGATCATTTTAAGATGCTTGAAGGCCCATCTGTCGGATTCATACCAACCATGGGAACCCTGCACGCCGGACATTTGAGCCTAATAAGGCGGGCGGTAGCTGAAAACGACATAGTTGCAGTAAGTATTTTCGTTAACCCCCCGCAATTCAATGACAAAGACGATCTCGGAAACTATCCTAAAAAGCTCGACGCCGATATACCCTTGTTGGAATCACTCGGAACTGATGTGCTCCTAGCTCCCGAGGTTAGCGATATATACCCCGATAAATACCGTTACCGCGTAAGTGAAAGCGAAGAGAGCAAGATTTTGGAAGGCTTATACCGACCCGGGCATTTCGAGGGCGTATTGACAGTGGTTCTCAAACTGCTGAACATCATTAGCCCTGCAAGAGCCTATTTCGGCAAGAAGGACTGGCAGCAATTAAGGCTGATCAAGGGAATGGTTGAGGCCTTCTTCATCGATGTCGAGATAATCGCCTGTCCCACGATCCGCGAAGAAAATGGCCTGGCCATGAGTTCCAGAAACCTTCTTCTAGATGAAAATGGACGCAAGCACGCGGCCAAATTTCACCAGATTCTGAGCGAAAAAACCGCACCCGAGGTAAAAAGAGACGCCTTGGCAAGGGCCGGTTTCAAAGTAGATTACATAGAAGAACATCAAGGCCGGGTGCTGGGCGCTGTCTGGCTTGGCGAAGTGAGATTGATCGACAATGAGCAAATTTGAGAGCACCAGGAATCTAATACTTATCTGCAGCGGATCCATCTCCGCATTCAAGGCCGCCGCACTGACATCTCTAGTCACAAAGAATAACTGGAATGTTCAGTGTATCTGCAGCAAAGGCGCTCAGCGCTTTATTGGCAATGCCACACTAGAAGGTTTGAGCGGTAATAGCGTGTTAAGCGACATGTTCGAACCTGGCCGCGCGCTGCATCACATAAGACTTATCGATTGGGCTCATCTGATACTTGTCTATCCTGCCTCGGCTAATTGCATAGCTAGACTCCACGCGGGCCTCGCGGAAGATCTTACAGGTGCTCTTTTTCTAGCCAACAATTTTCGAAAACCCTGGTGGATATCGCCGGCGATGAACAGCAGCATGCTCGAGCATCCCGCCATCAGCCAAGCTTTGGAAAAACTCAAAAAATGGGGTTGCAGAATACTGCCAAGTGGCAAGGGGGCTCTTGCCTGCGGCACCGTCGGCTACGGGAGATTGCTCGAACCCGAAGAAGTCTTCACTTTGATGGGAAGAGAAGAATTTTGAAAATAATCATCAGCTCCGGCGGTACCGAGGAGCCCATAGACTCGGTGCGAAGGATATCGAACATCTCTACCGGTAACACGGGCGCCTATCTGGCGACTTATTTCGCCTCCCGTAATGCCGAGGTAACACTGATTCGCAGCCGAAGCGCCATCTCACCCATAGCACCCAAAATAGTGGAAGAATGCTATCAAAGCCATCACGATCTAGGCCACATCCTTCGCTCGCACTTAATCAGCAAACACTGGGACGCAATAATTCACCTCGCCGCAGTTAGCGACTACCTCATCGAGCGTATTCAAGTCGATGAGCGCGATTTTCCAATAGGAGGCCATGACAAAATTCCGAGCGGCCATAAAATTCTGATCTATCTCCGACCCAGCGAAAAAATCCTGGATTCGCTTAGAAAATGGAGTTTTAACAAGTCGATTCGCATCATTGCCTTCAAACTTACCTCCTTTCCCATTAACGGGCATAAATCCTCCGAGGCAAAGGCTCTCTCCGAACGAAAAACCGCCGACTACATAGTGCATAACAACCTTCCGGACATCGGCCCGCGGAGTCATCCGGCCGACATATGGCAGGCGGGTAAATTGATACGAAGGACAAGGAACAAAGATGAACTATCTCGGGTTCTGTACGAACTACTGGCTGGGGAGGAGAGATGAATCTTTGCCTTGACGTAGGAAATTCTCAGCTATTTGGCGGTCTCTTCCGGGGAGATAAACTTCTGTTTCGATTTCGCCGAATAACCGATCACATCGCATCCAGCGACGAACTGGGGCTCTTCTTCAGAAACGTCATAAGAGAAAATGGCTACAATCCGGAAGATGTGGAAACAGCCGCCTATTGCTCAGTAGTGCCCGACATAAACCACTCGCTTCGAAACTCCTGCATTCACTACTTCGATACCGAACCCTTCGAACTCAAGGCCGGAGTGAAAACAGGTCTCAAAATCCTATATAAAAATCCCTCCGAAGTGGGCGCTGACAGAATAGCGGATGCCATCAGCGCCGTAAATCGTTACCCCGACACCAATCTCATCATAGTCGACTTCGGTACCGCAAGCACAGTAGAGGCGGTAACAGCGAAAAAAGAGTATCTTGGTGGTGCCATCGCACCGGGCTTGCAGATTTCAATGAGAGCACTCGAAAAAAGCACTGCCCGACTCCCGAAAGTTGAAATTCTTCGTCCAGATAAAACCTGCGGACGCTCCACCGTCGAAAGCATACAATCAGGGCTTTACTGGGGCCATCTCGGCATGCTGCGCGAAATAATAAAGCGATACCGCGGCGAGTGCTTCCCCAAGGGGCAGACATCAATCGTAATCGCAACTGGCGGCTTCGCCGGTCTGTTTGCAGATTCGGGCCTCTTTGATGCAATCCATCCGGATTTGATGCTCGAGGGAATCCGACTAGCTCAAATTTTGAATCATTAAGTAAGGATGCCGGGAAGATACCGCCAGATGGAGAAGTCGAAAAACTATTCTCCGAAATCTGGTAAGTGGAGACTAGTAGCAAGAATTTCAATTAGTTGAGAAGCACTTCTGAAACGGATAGTCTTCGATGCATGTGGCAGACAACTAGGCCAAACTCTCTAAATTTCTTACATCTTCAGATGAAATGGATGGAAGGGATCGTTCCCCACAAGACACTGCCGGGCCCGGAATCTGGAAGATAGGCTTCCGACGAACCCAAGTTAAAAAGCTAATGGAGCACTCTAACTTACCAGATGCCACTGCTACTCATTAGCATCTGCCAGATAGACCAGCCTACTCCACATGCATACGTTTTTTTAACGGGGAAAAACGTTATCGATTCTGATGCGAGGTTTTAACTGGGAAAAATAGGCCGCCGAGTCTCGGATTCGAACCGAGCTATATTCTTGACACCACCTAACAAAGGCGACCGGAACCCCTTCCCCCCCCCAGGGCCATACCCCGGCATTATTGATATGGGCACAACCAATATTTTCTGGCGAGTATTTTTCTGCAAAATTCCCGCTTTTCGGACGAAAAAACGAAAATTTTACTATCTGCCCCCTTACAAGCGGCTCAAAAAAAACTTACATCCCTTATCTAAAAGCACGCCCAGGGCTTCCCTCGAGGCAAACGCCAAAAACCTTTCTTAACCTTCTCTTATTACTTTTTTTGCGCTAATTGATTCTTGGCCGCGCTGCCAATAGCAGTTTTTCCAAGGTTTCCGCGAGTGTCAGAAATTTGGAACTTAGTATCATTGCGGCGATGATATAGGGTTTGTAGCTTGCTTCCTTGTATAGGGAGATTCGGTGTTCATCGAATATCCGGGCCGCAACCTCTCCCTGGGAGCAGCTTACTCCGCTGATATCGGCCGGGAGACAGTGCATATAGAGAGCTTCTTGAGTTTTGTCCATCAGAGCCTTATTGCATTCCCAATCTTTGTGCTCGGCGTTTTGCGCCAGCAGTCCTTTTTCTAAGTCCTTTATTCCAGACGAATCGTTCTCTGCATAGAGTTCGGTTCGTTTTTCCATGGCGGCATAAGGCGCCCAGGATTTGGGGTAGACTACGTGCGCGCCTTCAAAGGCCGCTGTCATGGAATTGCTCCTTGTGAAGGAACCTCCACAATCGGCGGCATTTTCAGCGGCAATCTGCTCCACCTCGGCCATCACTTCATAGCCCTCCGGATGGGCAAGGTGCACTTCCATGCCCAGGCGGGTGAAAAGGCCGATAATGCCTTGAGGTACCGACAATGGCTTGCCGTAGGAGGGCGAGAAGGCCCAAGTCATGGCAATTTTTTTGCCTCTCAGTTTCTCGATACCGCCGAAATGCTCGATCAGATGAAGGGCATCGGACATGGATTGAGTTGGGTGGTCTATGTCGCACTGAAGGTTCACCAACGTGGGTCTTTGCTCAAGAATGCCGTCTCTATAACCTTCTTCAACGGCCTTTGACACCTCGCGCATATAGGCGTTGCCCCTGCCGATGTACATGTCGTCACGAATTCCGATTACATCGGCCATAAAGCTTACCATGTTAGCCGTTTCGCGAACGGTTTCTCCATGGGCTATTTGACTTTTGCCTTCATCTAGATCTTGCACTTCAAGTCCAAGCATGTTGGCAGCGCTGGCATAGCTGAAGCGTGTGCGAGTGGAATTGTCGCGAAATAGGCTGATGGCCAGGCCCGAATCGAATAATCTGGCTGATATGTTCCTTTCCCGAAGAGCACGGAGTATCTGAGCTATTCTGAAAACAGCCTGGATTTCCTGATAGCTTTTCTCCCAGCTTAGAAGAAAATCATTCTGATACATTGCGCGAGTTTCAAGCCCGGCGAGTTCGGATATAGTTTGTTCCATTTTGATCTCCAAGAACTATATCTTCCCGAGGGCCCGAAGTACATTCTCGGGACTAAATGGCCATTTACGAAGCCAGATTCCGCAGGCATCATGAATTGCGTTTGCAAGCGTCGGAGCCGCACCGTTTACAGATATTTCAGCAATTGACTTAGCTCCAAAGGGTCCATGGGGATCGTTCACTTCCACCAATTCCGCCCTGAAATCATCTGGAACATCGCCAATCATTGGAACTCCATAGCTTCTAAGATCGGTATTCAGACAGTGGCCGTTCTCATCTAGGAGCAACTCCTCGTACATGGCATGGCCTATCGATTTCAGTACTCCGCCGTAAATCTGTCCCTTCGCGTATCCAGGATTTATTGGCGTACCGCAGTCCTGCAAGGCATAGTATTTCTGGATCTTCACCTTGCCAGTCCGGATATTTACCGCCACTTGAGCGAAGTGCGCACCATATGGAAAGGAAGATTTCTCGGTAGTGAAACTGGCGCTTGCCACCAGCTGGCCACTTCCCTCGCCGCACTGGGTGTGCCAAGCGAGTTTCGAATAGTCGAGTTCGCCGTTCCTTCCAACCACTTTACCCGGAAATTCCAATCGAAGTTCACTTTGATCGGTATCCAGTATGGAGGCTGCCTCTTTGAGAATCATCTTTGAGAGCAATCTGGCGGCGTTTCGAGAGGCGCCCCCGGAGAAATAAGTACCGCTAGATGCATATGCACCGGTGTCGAATGGAGCGGAATCAGTGTCGCCTGATTGAACAGTCACTTTGGCGATATCGGTTTTCAATACCTCGGCTACCATTTTTGCCGACACCGTGTCCAATCCGCTACCTAGATCAGCTCCGCCCGATTGAACAACGAAACTGCCATCGCCCAGCATCTTAACAGTGCAGTTGGCCTGATCGATGCCGGGAAGGCCGGATCCCTGCTGTATTATGCATAGTCCCTTGCCTATTTTGATGTGCTCATGGGCTGATTCTTCCTTCCTGCCCCAATTGATGAGCTTCAAACCCCGCTCCAATGCCTCACCCAGGCCACAACTATCCACGGACTCGGGCTTTCCTTCTCTCCCCTCTCCAAGACAGCTCAGGATTTCAAGCACCTCGCCCTCTCGAACTCGATTCTTCTCCACAAGTTCGTGGTGATCGATTTGTAACTTTTCGGCAAGTTCCTTAACCGCTACCTGCAGGGCGTAATTAACCTTCGGAGCGCCATAGCCTTGATAGGCGCCGGTGGGTGGTATGTTCGAGTAGTAGGAGGTGACTGTAAAACGAGCATTGTCGCAGAGAAACAAGGGAAGGCTCTTGGAAACGCCATTCATAGGAACGGTTAATGTGTGGGCACCATAAGCACCTTGGTTGGATTCCACGTCTATTTGCATGGAGGTGAATTTGCCCTCCCTGGTTGCGCCAAGTCTAACTCTGACCCTCATGGGCTTTCGGGTGCTGGCAGAGGTAAATTCCTCCTTTCGGGTATATTGATGGAAAACCGGCCTGGCACTTGTGTAAGCCGCCCATGCGGCTAGTTCATCTAAAAGTATGTCCTGCTTGGAGCCATAACCTCCTCCGACTCGCTCTTTGATAACCCTGATTTTGTTCTCGGAAATGCCTAGTTGATTGGCGACAATGCGTCTAAGATGGTAGGGTACCTGGGTGGAAGCGTGTATGGTAATCCTATCGCCCTCGGGTTTGACATAAGTGGTATGCATTTCTAAGGGAGTGCATTGAATCTGTGTGGTTTGGTAGGTTCTATCCAGAATTACATCAGCCTCCTCAAAGCCTCTTGCTACATCGCCTATACCGCCTTCCACGTAAGAGGAGATGTTTTTCCTAGGGTTTCCGCCTATGGGAAACTGGTAGATGATGGGGGTTTCCTTAGGATTCGTCTCATTGTTGAGTTCCTCTAAATCCTCTGGAGCACCGCTGACATATATGATTGGACCATCATGAACTAAAGGAGCTCCCTCGGCCTTTGCATCATCCCAATCCAAGACAACGGGAAGAAGCTCGTATTCTACCTTGATCAACTCACAGCCGCGAATCGCGGCCTCCTCATTTTCCGCCAAAACAGCGGCAACTCTATCGCCATAATGGCGTACCTTAGTGTCGAGCAAAACCCTATCGTAGGGAGAGGGTTCCGGGAAACCCTGCCCCGCCTGACCATATGGCTTATGCGGCACGTTTTTATGTGTGAACACAGCAACAACTCCCGGAAGAGCCTCGGCCGCGCTAATGTCTATCGATTTTATATTGGCATGCGCATGAGGGCTGCGCAGAATTTTCAATATGCAGGCATCTTCTTCCACGCAGTCTTCCACAAAGGCTCTTTCGCCCGCAACCAGTTTAGTTGCATCAAGCTTACGATGACTTTTCCCAACATAGCGAAAAGAGCCGCCGAAGCTGTCTATCTTCGCCGGGCTATAAGCTTGATTCTTCTTTTTGGCAACCGCTATTCGAACAGCTTCGAAGAACTGTTCGTAGCCGGTTGCCCGATTGAATAAGCCGGAGAGGGCATCTTGTACATCAGCGCGATCGGGAGAATCTATTCTCTCGATTAGATCGTGAATCATCAGGGCGGCTGCCGGGGCGTTATAACCCGATTGTACGCAGCAGGCTTCTACCATTGCTTCCTGTACAATCGAGAGGGTTCTGCCCTTTCGCAGCGAGTTGATGGTTCTAACTTCCCGCCCATCTAGCTGGGCCGCAATCAGAAGATTCGCGCCTACAATTTTCCCATCGAGCAATATCGTATCCGAACCGGCAAAACCAAATCCGTCATCGCTGTTTCTTACCGAGACAACACCCAGCCGTTTAAGCAACTTCTGCGCGCTCATACCGCACTCAGCTTCTACTGTTCTTTTTCTTCCATCCAATATCAGATTGATAATCATGAGAGTTCCTCCAGACAGCGAAGTATCGCATCAGACACTAAAACTGAATTGATGCGGGTTTTATACTCTGAGCTCCCCAAGATGTCCGACTTGGGTTTTATAGAGGATTCAATCGCCTTCTCTATGCTCTCACGAGTTTTCAAGACTCCGGACTCTAGTCCCTGCTCCAATTCGCGCAAACGAACGGTTTTGGAAGCCACACAGCCAAGAGCGACGCGGGCGCGCAGCGATTTGGAGGCATCCCACCTCAATGAGACAGCCGCGCTAACAACGGGAGGAGCAATGTGAGAACGAGACTCCTTTATCGCCACAGTCGAAGCAAGCTGCCTGGGAAGGCGAATATTGTATATCAGTTCATCGCTGTCCTTATCGAGATATTCTTCTATTTGCAGCCTGCCCCGGGCTGTTTCCAGAATGGCCGATAGCGCGATCAAGGCTGGTATTATGTAGGAATCCGAGCAGGCGGCTCCTATATTGCCTCCAATACTTGCCTGATTGCGAATGCTCCGAGTTGGTATGAAAAAAGCCGCATTCCTTAACGCGGGGGGTAACATCTCGCTATCAGCCACATCCTGCAAGGTTGACATTGCGCCAATCACTATCTCAGACCCCTGCCTCGAAATTTCTCCCGATAAGGCGCAGCGAATATCTATTACTGTTTCCGGCATTCCCCAGTACATGCTCGCTCTGTTTATCTGGGTTCCACCCGCAAGGAAAATGGCCTCTAAATGCGCCTTTTTCAAGGCAAGGGCATCTGCTGCATCCGATGCCCTGTAATAGTTTTGAATCATAGTCCAGATCTCCTATATAGGCTCTTTACAGCCTCTGAAGCCTTAGCCACAAGCTCCTCTTCCTCGATTCCCACCAAACGTCCTTCTTCTACCACTATCTTGCCATTAACGATTGTATAGGCAGTTTTATGATTGCAGCCAGCAAAAATCAAAGCGGCCGCCGGATCGCTAAGTGCCCCCACATAGGGGATGTCCATCACATCGAATATAGCAAGATCCGCTGCCCAACCAGCCTCGATCCGTCCAATTCTTTCGAAACCCAAAAGATAAGCACCATTCTCGCCTGCCATCCTCCATGCTTCCTCTGCACTAAGCGCGGATGCTCCCTTGGTAACTCGCTGGAGAAGCAGCGCCTGCCGAACCTCACCAAGCATATCGGAACTATCGTTAGATGCCGAACCATCTACTGAAATCGAAACATTGACTTTCTTATCGAGCATCTCCCGAACTCTGCAAATTCCCGATCCCAGGCGCATATTGGAGCTTGGACAATGAGCAATACTTGTCCCGGTACTCGCCAGGAGATCTATCTCGGAATCATTGAAGAAAACGCCGTGGGCAAACCAGACATCTTCACCAATGAAATCACAATCTTCCATAAGTTGCAGGGGTCGGCGCTTATATATCTGCATGCAGTAGTCGTTTTCATCCCTTGTTTCAGCAAGATGGGTGTGCACTCGAACTCCATATTTCCGCGCGAGAGTTACGGTTTGCCTCATTAGTTCCTCGGAAACCGAGAAGGGGCTACAGGGGGCCAAAGCAATTTTGCGCATCGCCTGAGGATGGTCATCGTGAAACTCCTTGATAACTCGCTCGCTGTCGACAAGTATGGTTTCTTCGTTTTGAACCGTTGTATCAGGCGGCAAACCACCATCTTTCTTGGAACGACTCATGGAGCCTCGAGTGGGACAGAATCGGATTCCGACTCTGCTTGCCGCATCGAATTGAAGGGCCATGATATCGGCCCCAATACCTTCCGGGTATAGATAATGATGATCTGAACTCGTGGTGCAGCCGGTTTTAAGTAGTTCAGCCCCGGCAAGCGCCGTGGACCACCAAATCGTATCCTCGCGCATATGCTTCCAGATTTCGTATAAGTAGACTAGCCAATCGAATAACTCGGCGTTTTGAACGGCCGGAAGATTCCGTGTGAAAGTTTGGTAGAAATGATGGTGTGTGTTTATCATCCCGGGAATAACCACCATTCCGGTGGCATCGACGGTTCTGATGTCCGATTTCAAGTCCGGTGGGGAGAGTCTGTCCCCTACCTCGAGAATCCGAGTACCCTCAATCAGTATGTCGCAGTTTCTTATTTGCTGAGCACCGCTGCTCGGAAGAACCGATAGAGCGTTTTTTATATGAATCATATCTTTATTGATAGCACCTTTTGATTGAATTCTTCTATCATCTTGTCCAACTTCTCCCTCGATTTATATATCTCATCCCAGTAGTCCTTCTGATACCACTGTGCATTTATCTCATCATAAGTTTTCCCCTGCTGCTCCACCCATGTGTAGTACTTCAAATTGTGAATTCGTTTCTTATCCTGATAACTAAGTTCATGCGTATGATCGATTCCCATACCGCTTAGCAGTTGATAATCGGCGATGGCGTTATCACGAGTGTAGATGCCTCGTTCTTGGCGAAGTTCCTCCAAGCGTGAAGTATACAAGGCCTCCGAATCGGTAAATACGGTTATAACAACGTCCTCCTCGTCAAGTTCGTAGTACTTTGCAAACTTGATGGACGTAAGCAAATTGCATATGCCGCTGATTCCCAGCAAGTCGATTCTATCTAGCGTGCTGGTAGGAACACCCCTCTTAGATAGATACTCCCTACCTACCTCCTCGTTGAATAGTCTTAAGAGCCTGATTGCATGCTCATCGTCAATGGCGATTACCATGTCGGTTTCACGCACATTGTGCACCCATGGAACATGTTTATCTCCGATACCCTCGATTCGATGAGCTCCAAAACCATTGTTGGTAAGAGTTGGACACTGGAGGGCCTCGCTGACAGCAAGCTTAGAAGCGGGGAAAAGTTTCTTGATATAGGAAGCCGAGCCCAAAGTACCCGCGGAACCCGAAGAAAGACAAATGCCCGCCATACGACTTTGCGAGTCAGAAAACTGCCTGAAGAGTTTCTCCATCGCCACCCCTGTAACCTCATGATGCCAGAGATGGTTAGGCATTTGTTCGAACTGATTGAAAATAAATACTCCCTCGCCGCATTCGGCTTTTAATTCATGACACTTATCGAATATCTCCTTGACATTGCTTTCGGAGCCAGGCGTGGCGATGATCTCGTCCGACATTTCCTTCAGCCATTCAAAACGTTCGCGGGACATTCCCCTTGGCAAAATGGCGATGGATTTACATGCCAAAAGGCGTGATATATAGACACCGCCACGACAGTAGTTGCCGGTGGAGGGCCAAACGGCCTTATTCTCCTCGGGATTGAACTGTCCGCTAACCAGAGTTGGGGACAGGCAGCTAATGGCAGCCCCCACTTTATGGGCGCCCGTGGGGAAAAATTTTCCCGACAATCCGAGAATTCTCGCTCTGACGCCGGAAAGCTCGGTAGGTATTTGCAGATGATTTACACCGTTGAATCCACCGCCGAATTCCACTGGCTCATTTTCCCAATTGACCCTGAAGAGGTTTCTCGAATGATCTTCATCACGCCCAATCTTCTTTAAATCCTCTTTGATGTCTTTTGGGATCATCAATGGATTTGCCATCTGCTCATAGGTAGGAATCAAAATCCCCCTCTTGGCGCAGATTCTTGCGTTTTTCGCAATTTGAGCTTCGTTACTGCTTAAATCAATCATTCCGATTCATTTCTTTGCGGCAAGCGACATGATAGCATCGCCTATCAGTTTCAATGCCACAGCCCTACGATATCTGGCCGTGGAACGTTGATCGTCTATCGGAGTAATCAGCGAGGAGACAAATTTTGCGGCTTCCGCGATGGTATCTTTCAATTCCACTTCATTCACCAATTGACTTTGCAGCAGCCTTTCGACTTCGCGAGCCCGAATTACCGTGGTCCCAACCGCACCGAAGGCAAAAGAACACCGTTCAATTCTCTTATCCTTGATTGACGCGGTAGCCGCGAGAGAAACCTTGGTTAAAGCATTTGTTCGCCTAGTTCCCACCTTACGCCAATAAGACCAGCTAGGCAAGGGTGCGGGTATGTGGATTGCGCGGATAATTTCATCTTCTTTGAGGCTAGTCTCCCCTGGTCCCAAAATGAAATTTTCAATTGGAACCGTGCGTTCTTTGCCAAGGGAAGTCAGAATAATCTCCGCCTGAAGCGTATATAGGGCGGCAATGCTATCTCCTGCCGGCGATGCGTTCGCCAAATTGCCGCCAATGGTTGCCCTGTTTCTGAGAGCCGGCGCTCCCAGCGCGGCCGAGGCCTCCCTTAGTACGCCGGGTATCAATTCCAAAGCCGCCTTATCAAACTCAAAGCCAAGTCCCTCTCTGCCGTCGATGGCGCCGCGGTCTTTTGCCAGAATCGAGAAGGGCAAGGATGAGCCGATTACCAAACCCCCATCGAGCACGCGGATTGTTCTTAGCTCTCGTAGCGAATCCACAAAGAGTATGGATGATTCGAAAGACGGTGCCATCCCGTCTCTTGCTCGAAAACGAACCATCAAATCGGTTCCACCGGCAAAGGGAATTGCATGCTTATCCAAGCGTATTTGTAATGCTTCGGCAAGTGAAGTCGGATTGAAGGCTTCTATCATATGTTGAACCCTCTCTTGGCGGCCAACTGAACCGCATCGATAATCATATCGTAACCCGTGCAGCGGCAGATATTCCCCGCCAGCGCCTTCCTTATTTCCATCTCCGTCGGTCTCTTGTTCCTTTGTAGCAGTTCTGCCGAAGCCATCATCATACCCGGAGTGCAAAAACCGCACTGCACTCCATGACATTCAGTGAAACACTCCGCCAGAAGCTTTCCAGCCTCGGATTCCGCCAGTCCTTCAGGCGTAAGAATGTCAGACCCATCAACCTGCGATGCAGGTATCAGACAGCTATTGACAAGGAGGCCGTTCAACAACACCGCACAGGCCCCGCATTCGCCCTCCCCACAGCCTTCCTTAACCCCTGTCAAACCGATATCCTCCCGCAGAATATCCAGCAAACGACGAATTGGATGAGAAAGTTTCACTTCACGTTCCAATCCATTGATACGCAGTTTTATCACTTCAAGTCTCCATGATTTCCATCAGAGTTTCAGGAACCAAAGGTATCATCGTGCAGGCTTTTCCGCAGGCCTGCTCAACAGCGGCCGCGAAGGCCGCATGACCCCCATCGTGCACCATTTCCCCCATGCCCTTGGCCCCAAAGGCTCCGTAGGGGTAGGGATTCTCCACCGTAAGAACCTCCGTTCGCGGGAAGTCCAAAGTGGTGGGAACCATGTAATCCGCCATCGTTATCTGCTTGAATCGCCCCTGATAGTCCACCTCCAATTTTTCCATCGCTCCATAACCTAGTGCCTGGCTCATACCACCCTGAATCTGACCGTTTACAACCCGATGATCCACCGCCCGTCCGACATCGAACACGGCCCAGGCGCCGATAACCCTGGTTTCCCAGGTTAAGAAGTCCAGCTCAACCTCGCAGACATTAACCCCCCATCCGTAGGTGGCATAGGAATCACCGCGCAGCCGCTCCTGATCCCAACTCATTCCGGGCGGCATTTGATAGCTCTGCTCCACCTGCTGCTGTTCACCCTTAATCCATATAGATTTCAGTTCCTCGGCGGCCTTCTGCAGAAGATATCCGACAATCATGATTGTTCGGCTCGCAACCGTGGGACCTGAATCGGGTACGAAGTCAGTATCTGGATAATTGAATATAACCGCGTTCGGCTCGATGCCAAGCACTTTGGCAACTACCTTTCTAAATGTAGTTTGCGGACCTTGGCCGAAATCTACTGCGGCGCATAGAATCTCCACGCTATCATCACGGTGTTTTCTCAAAATCGCCTTGCTCTTGATTATCTTCTGCTCGCCATCGCCGGTAAAGCCGCACCCATGAAGGACGAGTGACATTCCTATGCCTCTGCCCCGGCCGCGAGCATAACTTGCACGCTTCTCAGAGTACTTTGATAGGCGCTCTACTTCCTCGATCAGTTTGTCCAGTATAACCTCATCTCTGAAGACTCCTCCCGTAACAGTATTATCACCCTTCTTCAGGAAATACTCTTTTTTGTAATCCAGAACCTCGCGTCTATTTTTCCTTGCGATTTCCTCCATATGCATCTCTATTCCAAAAAGAGACTGCGGTGCACCGAAACCTCTGAATGCTCCTGATGGAACCGTGTTGGTGGCTATGCCTCTTCCACGAATTCGGAACACTGGTATCCTGTAAACTCCAAGGGAGTGAAAAACCGCTCTCATCAGAACTATCTTGGTGTATGTTTCGTATGCGCCACCATCCAAATCCACTGTGACGTCAATGGCTAGAATCCTGCCCTCCCTATCAAGAGCACTGCGATAGACGCACCTGCAAGGATGGCGCTTACTTGTGAAGGCCATATCCTCCACCCTGTCCATAAGCATCCTTATCGGTTTTCCGCTAACCCAAGAGGCCACCGCCAGCGGAGCGCCCATAATCTCCGGGTAATCTTCCTTGCCTCCGAAGCCGCCTCCTATCGTATCGGCAATCACTCTAACCTCATCGTGCCCCAGGCCCAACACGTGACTAACCGCATGGTGAACATAGTAGGGACACTGCATCGAACCTCGAATACCGCACTTATTCTCAGATCGCCAAGCAATCAGTCCCTGTCCTTCCATATAGAACTGCTCCTGGAAGCCAGCCTCATAGATACCCTCAACCACGCTTGCGGCGCCAGCAAAAACTGCATCTACATCGCCTTCACCCAGATCTACCCTGCAAAATACATTGTCCTCCCCATGGATGGCGCCGCCTTTCAGAGCTAGAGCCTCATCAATATTCTTGGCCACTGGAATCTCATCCACCTCCAGCTCAATCGCCCGAATCAACCTCTCTATCTCATATGCATCAGGGCCTGCCACTAGCGCGACAATTTGGCCTGCATAGCGGATTTCACTTTCGGCGAAACAGGGCATATCTCGAGAGGCTGCCATCGGAATTTCATTCTTTCCATCCTTTGGTATATCGGAGGCGGTAACTATGTAATACCCACGTGGACATTCTGGCAGTCTAAGATGACGAATGTTGCCCCTGGGATACGGCGAGCGATAGAATCTTCCTAAGAGCATTTCCTTCGATAAACCCGACTCCGATCCCAGGGCCACTCCGCCATCGGCGCTAAGCCCGCCTCCTTCACCATTGAACTTCAAATCCGCCACATAGAGAGCCGATCCGTTTGCTTTCGCCATGCCATCAGGTCTGGGAATTGATTGACTTATCGATTTCACGACCGCACTCCTTTCAATGCCGTAGCGGTATCTTTCAAGCCGCTGCCGGTTAGAAGCAGAACTACTAAATCGCCTGAATCCGGACCACTTCCGGAGTCGATATCGGCCAGAAATCCAGCAAAAGCGGCAGCGGCTGAAGGTTCAGCGAAGAGCCCGCTTGATGCTGAAAGACGCTTCTGAGCGGCAATAATAGCTTCATCGCTCACCGTAACGCAGCGTCCACCATGTTTTTTCAGACGATCTAGTGCAAAGAGGCCTCCTTTAGGTACGCTCACCGAAATAGAATCCGCAATGGTTGAAGCAGTACTAAAGGGACCAAACTCTCCATCCTCATATGCCCTCGAAATGGCCGAACTACCCTTGGCCTGAACACATACCAGCGTCGGCATTGAATCTGTCAATCCCAAGTTCACCAGATCCTCAAATCCCTTATAAACGCCAGAGAGAATAACGCCGTCTCCCGTGGGAACATAAATCAAATCCGGTATTCTTCTGCCAAGCTGCAGGAAGATTTCCAACGAAACCGTCTTCTTTCCTTCCACGGTTAACGGATTATGCGCCGTATTTCTGGACAGTCCGCCATGCTCAGTCATATAGTCGAGAGACATATCGAAGGCAGAATCATAGTTGCCATCCACCTCAATGAGCTTAGCTCCATACTGCAGCGCCTGAATCATCTTCTCCTTGGGCGCCGAAGCCGGAATATAAAGTCTTACACGAAGATTTCCAGCCGCCCCGACACCCGCCATCGAACTTCCAGCATTCCCAGTAGAGGCCACGATGATATCGTTTAGTCCGTGTTCGGCAGCAAAGCCGGCCACAAGATAACTGGCCCTATCCTTTAAAGATCCAGTGGGATTGACCCCTTCATCCTTCAGAAACAGTCCGTTGAACTCAAGTTCATTTCTTAGCCGTGTAGGAGTCCAAAGCGGAGTTCCTCCCACGGGGATTGGGGGGAAGAAACTGTTCCCGACAGGCAGAAGAGATCTAACATCAGGACTAGGCGCTAAATCATCACGTTCGAGAGCTGACCAATCCTCGGGCATATCACCAGAAAGGCGAACCTCCAGCAGGCCCCTTAAGGGTTCTTTCTCTCCTTGAGTAGAGGAGCAGTTACCACAAAGATAACGCCCCACGGCAATGGGATAGGTATTCTTGCATTCTATGCAGGAATACTCGAAATTCAACTGCCAACCTCCACGCCTTCCAGCGCATAAACCAGGCTCACGTAAAACGCGCTGCATATCACCAGATCCTCGATCCGATTCACTTCATTGGGGGCATGAGCCTCTCTTTCATCCCCAGGGCCGAAACCAATCCCCGGAATGCCATGCCTGCCGGAAGCAGACACCAGATTCGTGCTGAAGGTCCATTTGTCCACCAGCGGCGTTTTAGCAAACAGACTTTTATAGGCCCGTATTCCGGCCTGAATCAAGGGATGTCCCTCCTCGGTTTTCCAAGTAGGGAAGTAGAGTTCCTGTGAATACCTCGTTCCCTTCCAGCCAGTTTTCTCGTAGTTCGGCATTACACAGTCGACACTGTCCACACCTAGCACGTGCCTAACTTTTTCCTTCACCTGGCCAATCGCCAATTCGGCATTCTCCCCCCAAGTAAGTCGTCGATCCATATACAAACTACCCACATCCGGAACCGCGCATTGACTTGGACCCTTAGCATCTAACTTGCTAACAACAATACTTCCCTTCCCCAAAAAACCCTCCTCGTCCGGTTTCAGCTCCTCATTTAGCTCTTCAATCGCGAGGGCCGCCCGCGCCGCCTTATACGCGGCCGAATCACCCCGTTCCGGAGCGGAACCGTGCGCGGAAACACCCTTCAAACTCAGCTCCATCTCCATCCTGCCCCTGTGTCCTCGTGCCAAACGGCAGCTGGTGGGCTCCGTGGAGAGAATGAAGTATGGAACCAAGCCTTCCTCCTCTATCAGGTATTTCCAACACATCCCGTCGCAGTCTTCCTCCATTACCGTAAAAGCAAACCAAACCGACCAATCCCCGTCATAGTTCAAATCCTTCAAAATTCTGCCCGAACTCAGCATTGCGGCAGCCCCGCCCTTTTGATCCGACGAACCTCTGCCATGCACTAAACCATTCTCGATATCTCCGCTGAAAGGATTTCTGTTCCACTGGCTTAGATCACCAACTTCCACCGTATCAACGTGCGCATCAATCGCCAGAATCTTCTTCCCATTTCCAATTCTTGCAAGCACCGAGCCCAGATTATCGATCCTCACCTCATCAAAGCCCAAATTATCGCAGAGTGAAGCGATATACTTGCAAATCTCCTCCTCCTCTCCGCTATATGATTTGATTCTAACCATTTCCGAGAGAAATCTGGCGGTTTCGTCTCGATAGTTCTCGGCCCGCTTTAAGATATCACTTGCCCTTTCATCGAAGTTCATTCTTTTTCCTTATCATGAAGTAACAACCTTTGAAGTCCATAAATTCCCAACTGCCCGTTTCAATCTAAGAAGTTATTTTCTCCATCCTCTTCCAAAGTAGACTTGCCTGTTCCCTAGCTCCAGCGGCAATCGCCTCCTGATCTATCTCATCACCGAATTCCCCATCCTTCAACACGATACGACCATCAACTATCACGGTACGTATGATTCCCGAGGAAAGCCCGAAAACGAAATGCCCAGCGATATTATCAGCGCTAAGCGGAGTTGTGGGACTGTACTGGGCCACGACCAAATCCGCCATGTATCCCGGCTCTATACGTCCAAATCGGGTTCCAAAGCACCTTTCTAGAATTCGATTTCCAGCCTGCAGTGAAGCCAGAAACTCGCCCGGCCACCACGGCCCTCCCTCATCTTTGTGTTTGAAATATGCGGCTTGCAACTCGGCGAACATATCCGCACCAATGCCATCAGTGCCCAGAGCAAGATTTCTCAAACTCGGCAGAAGACTGTTGTAGCCTACATTGTTGTTCATATTGGAACGAGCGTTATGCACCAGAAAACTATCCCGTTCATTAAGTAGATCAACCTCCTCCTCAGTTAAATGCACCCCATGCACCAGAATCGTTTTCTCATCCAACAAGCCATGCCGGTCTAAACGCCTTACGATGTCCTCTCCATAGACAATGTGAGACTGCGAAACATCATATCTGTCCTCGGCAACATGGAGATGCAGACCCCTGCCTGTTTCGCGTATAACATCAACCATACGCTCATAGGCCTCCTCGGGGAGTGTGCAGGGGGCATGTCCTCCAATATGCGCCCCAACAAGCTGTACTTCGGAATCTCTCTCTCTTTCAATCTCCAAAGCAAAACGGCGATTCTCCCGAATACCCGCAAGCATCCCTTCTCTTCCATGTCTGTCCGTTACCTCGTAGCAGGTGGCTCCTCTCAGGCCTACAAATTCCATACCCCTCTTGATTACATCCAAAGATCCTTCGATGAACGCGGGAGACGCATGATGATCAATGATTGCGGTGGTGCCGCAGCGAATCGCATCCAGCGACGCAGCAAGCACACTAGAGTTAAGCGCATCCTCGTCTACCGCCCTATCAAGGCGCCACCAGAGGTTCTTGAGTATTGAGACGAAATCGTTCGTTGGTCCAATCGGTGCCAAAATTCCTCGGCTTAGAGCCGAATAAATATGGTGGTGGGAGCAGACAATTCCCGGAAACACAATCTTCCCCCTACCATCTATTCGCTCACAGTCATCATTTGTTCGCGTCGCGCCCTGTCCCACCGAAACGATTCTGTTGCCCTCGATAAGCACATCCATATTCTCTCGAACTCGTGGCGGATCGAACTCAACCACGCAGGCCTTCTCAATAACTATTGAATTTTTTCCCGATGCTTCTTTGGATTTCATATTTCCAACTCCTCGGGACTATGCTCTTCAACTCCTCCAAATAGCCCCGGACGCCTCTCCAGCGTCAACTCGAAGAGTCGGAAAAACCTCTCCCTTCCCGCGGGGATATCTCGAACATATCCATCTTTTATTCTGCTCTCTCCCGATTTATCATTCATACGCCAAATCAGTTTATCTCCCTGCAGAAGCCAGCCTGGATTGTCGCTGTCATCAAAATCCATCTTGGTATTGAAAATAGTCGGCTTGTCCTTATAAGGGACTCCAATTGTCCAAGGGCAGAAATGGCCGCAGTTGCCACATTCATTGCAGTAAGCGTCAATATGAATTATCTGATTAAGATCGTTGAAGAGAGGCTCCGAGTCGATATCTATCGGAATTGATATATTGGCTCGATTTGGACAGACATCCACACACTTATCGCATATATAGTTGCATTCCAGACACCGCGCCCGCTCAATCCGAGCGTAGATTTCGGGATTCTGCCTGTCGTAATACCTCCCGAAGTGATCCGTAATGTCATTTTTCTTAACCCGAATCTCATCGCGACGTTCATTTACCGGCCAGAACGGAATTTTCTCATCGTATTTCCAAGTTGCTTCTACACTCTCCATAATCGAATCTGCAACTCGGCGGCCTTCGGCAATGCAGTTCACAATCGTGGCCGAACCGGTTCGTCCATCTCCAGCCAAGTAGACTCCTTTTTGTTCAGTCATCTGATTCGCATCGTGTAAGACCCGGCCACGCCCATCGGCCTCCACGCCGAGTTCCAAGTAATTATCTACATCAGGCATATCTCCAATAGCATATAACAAGGTGTCGATCTTCCAAGTTTCAGTCTCATCAGTTGGCAGCGGTCGTCGTCTTCCAGATTCATCCTTCTCCCCTAGTTCCATCACCCTGGCGCTAAGAGTTCCATCGGAATCAAAACTCTCGGGATTGCGCAGAAAAGCAAACCTCACACCCTCCGCGAGCGCATCCTCATATTCCTCCCGGCTGGCCGGCATTTGCTCAAAAGCACGCCTATAGAGAATCCAGCTTTCCTTAACACCCGGCACTCTTAGAGCCGAACGCGCCGAGTCCATCGCGGTGTCACCGGCACCCACCGTTACCACCGTCTTTCCCATATTCCTTGGGAAAATACCCTGATTGAAATCATAGAGGAACTTAATTGAAGGAATGATATTGGGGTTTTTCCCCTCAATAGGCATATTCGGACTCTTCCAGGTGCCAATTCCCAGAATCACCTTGTCGAATCCCTGTGCTTTGATATTCTCCACGCTCAGTTCTCTCTGATTGAACCTGAATTCAACCCCCATGGCGAGAATCACATCGATATCTCTTTCAATGGCCTCTCTACTAATCCGGAAATGGGGAACGACATAACGCACAACTCCTCCCGCATCACTCTCCCGTTCAAACACTGTAACTTTTATTCCTGCTCGCGCGAGGAAGAAGGCCGCGCTAAGCCCTGCAGGGCCAGCGCCAATGACAGCCACTTCGGGTTTATCTCTCTTCTTAGCAGCCTTCCAGCGGGTGCGCCACTCTTCCATTCCCTTCTCCACCGCCATCAACTTGATTTCTCGAATGTTGACCGCCCCCTCATAGTCCAACCGTGTACAGCGAATCTGACACTGATGATCGCATATCGATCCTGTTATAGACGGCAGAGCATTGCGCTCATAGATAAGCTGCAATGCATCAGCATAGCGCTCCTCACCCACCAGTCTTATGTACTCTGGTATATGCTGTTCAATTGCACAGGCTCCCACACATGGAGCCACATAGCAATCGCTAACAGGCAAAACTCCCTTATTGAGAACGATGTCTTCCCCTCTGAAGGCCTTCAATGAGCTTTTCTCCCGCGTGGCGCAGTCGGCTAATTGGATGAGCTTGGAAACATTGACTTCTGACAAATCCCATCCAGGGGCATTTTCCAACTTCTTTGCAATTTGCTTCTGCCTGCCGTATCCACCAGGTTTGAGCATATCGGAGCAAAGTGTAATTGGCCTAATCCCTGTTGCCAGAATATCCTTTGCGTTGTGCACCGAGATTCCGCCGGAATAGGAAATAGGGATAAGTCCATCGAACTCATTGGAAATCATCGCCGCAACCGCAACAGTAATTGGATAAAGCGCCCTGCCGGACATATACATCTCCTCACCAGGAAGCTCCTCTTTGTTGTTAACCGAGGCTAGGGTATTTGTTAGCTTCACTCCAAAACGACGTTTCTTCTCCCGTGAAAAAGACATCAGGCGGCCTAGCATCGCTTTCCCATCCTCCCACTTCAAATCGTTAGTGAAAGAATCTTGATTCAATTTGACGCCTCTAAAACCAAGCTCATCCAAAATTTTTCTCACCCTATCGTAGCCTAATAGGGTGGGATTGAGCTTAACGTAGGTATCCAATCCCTTTTCCTCAATCATATAGCTGCAAATCGATTCAATTTCAGTCGGCTGACAGCCATGCATCGTAGAGATAGAAACGCTTTGAACAATTTCACTTGGAATTGTATCCACCAGTCCTTCAATGGCTTTCTGCCGATGCTCCAATCCTGTTCCCTTCAAAAACGAGGGGTCTTTTATTCGCTGTCGCAGATGCGAAAGCCATCCCTTATAACGCTCCTCGGATCCTGAATCTTTCATCCGTTCGATATAACGGTCCATTGGGGGCTGCTTGATGCCCGCCAAATCATATCCAATCGAAATATTGAACACAAAAGATCTTTCTATTTCCTCCATGCCCAGTTCGAAAAGTCGCTCAATCAGATGGAGCAGTATCCAAGCCTTGCTATACTCCTCCCAGGCCTGCCCCAAGGTAAGTTCCGTAGACCATTCGGTGTTAAATCCCTCATCAGTCATATCGATACAGGGTTTGTCGATTTCCAAACCGTCCAAAATCTGCACTGTCTTTAGTTCGATGAAACGGCTGCCTGTAAGATAGGAAGCGATGATATTCTGTGTAATTTGAGTTTGAGGACCGGCCGCGGGACCCAGCGGAACAGAAAGCCTTTGCCCGAAAACCTCATAAATCCGCTTATCACTCTTGCGATAGAAACAGTCCTCGGGAATTTCGAAAATAGACCGTGTATGCCGCCATTCCTCCAGTATTCTGTCAATCAATCCGTCAAACGGGATTAATCGCATCTTATCACTCATACCTCATCTCCTTCAAATCCGTAAGCCATGAGCCATCAGATTCCGATAGCACAATGCTTCTACTTTATCCAAGGCATCCGCCTGTTAGCTGGAATAAGCTTCTTGCCAATCTAGTGCAACAGCCTCGCAATGCCGCTCCCGATCTGAAAGCGAAAGTATAGAAACCAGGCCGCTTTAGAAGAGAATCAAACCTCGGCAATCAGTTCTGTAATTATCTATGATGGTTAGTATATCAGCAGTCTATGATGGTTAGTATATCAGCACTTTCAATAAATCCAAACGTTTATAGCACTCTATCAATCAGCCTCCCCACGCAGAGAAGCGTGAGGAGGATAATTTTGCTTATTTCACCACAAGAGACAATGCGAAGACAATTCCCACAATGATTGTAACAATGCTCAAATCTTTGAACTTGCCACGGAGCAACTTCAGTACTATGTAGGAGAGCACACCCCACACAATGCCTTCGGCAATGCTGAAAGTGAGGGGCATCATGATTATAGCCAGAAAAGCGGGGAAAGCCTCTGTAACCTCATTCCATTCGATATCCCGTACGGGACTCATCATAAACAAACCAACCAGGATAAGGGCCGGTGCTGTGGCAGCACTAGGAATCAAGAGGAATAAGCGACTAAAAAATATTGCGAATAAAAACAGGATTGCGGTAACCAGAGCTGTCAAACCAGTCCGTCCGCCCTCTTCTACTCCGGCAGCGCTCTCGACATAAGTTGTAACCGTGCTGGTTCCCAACATGGCTCCTACCGTAGTGCCAACCGCATCGGCGAAAAGCGCTTGTTTAACGCGTGGAATCGAACCATCTGGACGCAAAATGCCAGCCTTGGTTGAAACGCCAATAAGAGTGCCGACAGTATCAAACATATCCACAAATAGGAAGATGAAAAGTACCGTTAGCATATCCATAGTGAAAATTTGCTGCCACTCAAATTTTAGAAACACGGGAGCCAGGGAAGGTATAGGACCAAAGAGCTTAAAGCCCTCCACGTTCGTATGGCCCGTTAGCAAACCAATTGCTGTTACAGCGGCGATTCCTATAAGGAGTGCGCCTTTAACCCTAAAAGCAAGCAAAACAGCAATAATGACAAGACCAGCTACTGTTAGAAGAACTGTTGTGTTACCCAGATTGCCAAGCTGAACCAAGGTGGCATCGCTACTCACTATGAGCCCGGAATTCTGCAAACCGATAAAAGCTATAAAAAGTCCAATGCCAACGCTTATTGCCTTTTTGACGTTCATGGGAATTGAATTGATGATTAACTCCCGAACATTAAGTGCGGTTAGTAGTAGAAAGAGAATTCCCTCAAGGAATACAGCCGTAAGTGCAAACTGCCAGCTCTTGCCCATTCCCAATACAACTGTAAAGGCGAAGAAGGCATTTAGTCCCATTCCTGGGGCCAGAGCAAAGGGAAGTCTGGCGACTAGAGCCATTACTAACGTTGCAACGGCTGATGCAATAGCCGTAGCCACAAATAACGAATCCTTGGGTAAACCCGCCGCAGACAGAATCTCCGGATTGACGGCTAGGATGTAGGCCATAGTAAGAAAGGTTGTGATTCCAGCTATGATTTCAGTTCTAACATTAGAACCACTTTCCTTAATTGCGAAAAAGCTTTTCATGAACACTCCTTGTTAATACGAATTAGCCGCAAAAACAGCTAAGAGCAGCATAAACCAGATAACTCTTGAATGTCAAAAATTTTCTTGCTCTCCTTCTCTTGACATCACTAACTAGACCGCCGGAAGTCTCTAAAAAACTCAGCTAGCTCTTCATCTAATTTGATTTACTCTATTAGTAGGTAACGACGGATTTTTCATGGCAGGATAAGCGGATTTTCTTGATATCGACACGGGCGCTACGCGGCTTTGTTAAAAGCGGGCGATCCGCCGGGGGGGTGAATGTGGATTTCAAGGTGTTCTGCAAGCCTCTGATAAAAGCACTGCGGCGCTCTGATAAGGATACTTGACATCTATTCGAATGAGCGCTACCTAAGCTTCTTACTTGGAAGTAAATTCCATTTACTCTTTTTGGGAACTAGCAGCTTCTAATCGGATAACTTGCCTCCTAAGAATAAGTCCAATTGCAATACTGTACATTGGAATCGTGAGATATCTCATTCCTATCTGAACAAAATATGCCCCCAAATCCATTTTACTTATAATCACAAAGAAAATGAAATCTAAGAGCCAGTTAATCGCCAACCAAATTGAACCAATCAATACGCCTTCTCTGAGAAAGGCTCTATCCACCACTCTGAAATATCCTATTATAAAACTCAGTCCAACAAACCCTCCAAGAACTATCATGATGGATTTGAACAGAAATATATCTATCAGCAATGTTCCATCCCTGGAATAAAACAAGAGACTAACAGAAAAAGGAATCAGCCAAGTCAAGAATCCGAAAGGCAGGGATCTTTTCCAATGATGCATAAATAAACCTCCTTAATTAACCATTATGCACATCCTTTATATGCTCTCAACACTTACTTATAGTCGCTGAAACTCTGCTCAAGACCCAAAAAAATTCACGCTTTCTCAAAGATTGGCTATTAGAAGCGGTTTTTTAGGATTTCGATAAGACTGATCGGAGAAATTGAAATTCGCATAATTTGAATGGATTCCCAACCTCGCCGCCAGCAAAACGATTTTATTTAGACTCTTTTAGGCTTCTCTGACTTACAAAACGCGCAGTTTTAAAGCTTCTTGACCGTATCCTGACGCCTTTGGCCCTAACCCCCTTAATCAGATAGTTGCTAATCGGAAAGCAATCAGAGCTGCCTGTTGAACTTCTCCGTGTGAAATCGATAAGCACTGCAACATCCTCTTTGGTAGTCAAGCGGACAAGCACACCGTCCTCTGGAACAAGCGGATAACTGCGATTAAGGATGAAGCTACTTATTCTGCAGCGCTTGATATATGGATAATCATTTTTCCGATAAATCAGGGTGAAGATCACCGATTCACAGGTTTCCCTGTCCGCGAGCCCAGCATGTAGCAGGCCCTTGCCCACAAAGAATTTATCCGGCACTTCGCTAACCATGTAGGTTCCATCCTTCTTTATGAACAAAATTCTATCGTAAACAGATGCACTAAATAGCACTCTGCCTCTGGAAACTGCATATCCCAAATAGCCGGTTTTCGAATCGTATCGCATCTTGAGATTCTTTTGCGCAATGTCTCTTATGTCGGACTTCTCTAATTTGACAATCTCGCTTCGGCGAGTGAATTCCTTGCCGTATTTCTCAATTATGTCGTCTAAAAAATCTAACCCGTATTCGACAAGGTTGTTCAAATAGCCCTCTAGAGTATCTAGTCTTTCGAACAGTTCCTGGATTTCATCTTTCATTCTTTGAACATCGAATCGACTGATTCGTCGAATCGGAATTCTTAGCAAGCCTTCCAAATCTTCGTCAGTGATTTCTCGATTTATTTCCGGCAAGAACGCCTCGAAGCCCTTATGAACTGCAGCAAAAATACCTTTGATTGTTTTAACCTGCTCGATTTCCTTATAGATTTTCTCAACGATGAAAATCTTCTCAAGGGTTCTCCTGTGTATTCTATCCAGAATCTGCTCCTTCTCAAGCTTCAACTCTTTTCCAAGAAGTTCGATGAGCCTTCGGGAATGATGTTCGATTACCTCACTGACGGTCATCAAGGCTGGCTTATCATCGCGAATCAGCAGCATGTTCACTGGGATGCTAACTTCACAGTCGGTAAAGGCATATAGGCCATCTAACACCTCGGCGTTGTAAATTCCTCTCGGGAGCTTGATTTCAATCTCAACTTCTTCTGTCGTAAAATCGGTAATTGCGCCAATTCTTATCTTGTTTGAGCGTGCGGCCGCCTCTATAGAACCTATTAGACTCTCGGTTGTAACTCCATAGGGCAATTCTTTGATTATTATCCGCTTGGAATCCGTTAAATCCAGACGGGCTCTGCTCAGAATCTTTCCGTTGCCCTCATCGTATTCGGAAACATCTATTATGCCGCCCGTGAGTACATCCGGGTGAAGCTCAAACCGCTCCCCCCTGAGACAGGCCTGCTCCGCCTGGATAACCTCGATGAGGTTGTGGGAGAGTATGCGAGTGGACATCCCAACCGCAATGCCTTCGGCTCCTATAATCAAAGGCAGGGGAATTTTGGTGGGCAGAGTAACTGGCTCCTTTCTCCGCCCATCGTAGGAATCGACAAAATCGGTTATTTCGGGCCGAAAAAGCAGCTCCCTGCCTAGAGGAAAGAGTCTGCATTCGATATATCTCGGCGCCGAGGGAGGATCTCCGGTTAGGATATTCCCGAAGTTGCCCTGCTTGTCGATGAACAGGTCCTTGTTAGCCAGATTCACAAGAGCCTCATAGATCGATGAATCCCCGTGCGGATGATACTGCATTGCATGGCCTACAATGTTTGCCACCTTGTGGAAATTTCCATCATCAACGTCGAAGAGAGATTGCAAGATTCGTCGCTGCACAGGCTTAAGCCCGTCATCAAGGTGTGGAATTGCGCGCTCCCGAATCACATAGGAGGCGTATTCCAAAAAGTACTCGTTAAAAAGCTTCCCGACATAGGCCATAAGAATTCTCCAATTCTTCCTAGCTTCTCAAAAACCGATGGATGGATTTGAGGGTTTTCTTGAGCTCTCGGAGTCCCCCCCTTTTCTGGCTTGAATCTCAGAATCAAGCGCGGCGGGGTATCAGCTTGCTCCTTATAGCAGTTTCTCCATAATGAATTCCCGCCGAGCAGGAGTGTTCTTACCCATGAAAAAAGTCAAAGTTTCCGGCACCTTCTTGATGGAATCGATTCCAACCGAAACAAGTCTCATATCATCGCCGATAAACTGGCCAAACTCCCTTGGATTTATCTCTCCTAGGCCCTTGAAGCGAGTAACCTCCGAACCCCGAATCATTCTTGTCGCCTCATCCTTCTCCCGCACCGAATAACAGTATCTTGTTTGAACCTTGTTGCGCACTCGGAAAAGAGGTGTCTCCAAAATATACAGATGTCCTCCTATCACAAGTTCTTCAAAATAATTGAGGAAGAAAGTGAGAATCAAATTTCTGATATGAAACCCGTCTGTATCAGCATCGGTTGCCAGTACAATTTTCTGATAGCGAAGGCTTTCGATATCATTCTCGATGCCCAAGGCCATCATCAGATTGAACAGCTCCTCATTCTTGTATATTGCCACCCTCCCCTTGCCATAACTATTCCATGGCTTCCCCCTAAGAGAGTAAATAGCCTGATGACGGACATCCCGGCAGCCAACCATCGAACCTGTAGCCGACTGACCCTCGGTGATGAAAATCGTAGACTTCTCTCCTCCCTTGTAACCCCGATGGACCTTGCAATCTTTCAACTTCGGGATGTTGAGCGAAATCCTCTTCGCTGCCGCCTTGGCCTCTTTTCTGATCGCTGTCAATTCCTTCCTGAGCTTCTCATTGCTCAAAATCTTGTTTTCAATAATCTTGGCAGATTCGGGGTTCTTATGAAGATAATCAACCACCGCCATCTTAACCTCGGCAGTAATCCCGGAGCGAATCTCGGTGTTTCCAAGCTTATTCTTAGTTTGACTCTCAAAAATCGGATCCTTTACTTTTACTGCAATAGCCCCTACAAATCCCTCACGAACATCCAAACCCGAATAATTCTTCTTCGCAAACTCGTTAACTCCTTTTAGTATCCCTTCACGAAAAGAGCTAAGATGAGTCCCACCATTTGCCGTCAACTGGCCATTGACAAATGAGAAATGCATTTCCCCGTAAGCCGAAGTATGTGTGAATGCAAACTCAAGCTTCTTCCCCACGTGGTGACAGGCCGGATAGAGAATATCTTCCCCAACCTTCCTGCCAAACTCCTTCTCAAGTAAATCCTGCAAACCTCTCTTCGATTCGAATTTCTTCCCATTGAAATAGATCTTCAGATTCCTATTAAGATAGGAGTAGTTCCACATACGACGCTCTATATATTCATCAACAAAATCGTAATCATGAAAAATTTCTCTATCCGGAACGAATTCAACATAGGTGCCATCTTCATAACCCTCGGAGGAGCCTTTCCTCTCCCTTATCAATTTGCCCCTTGAAAACCTGGCCTCACGAAACCTGCCCTCTCGATACGAGCAAACAAGGAAGTGACTCGAGAGCGCATTGACCGCCTTTGTCCCCACTCCATTTAGTCCTACAGAAAAAACAAAAACATCATCGTTGTACTTGGCGCCCGTATTTATAACGCTCACGCAGTCCACAAGCCTTCCGTGAGGGATGCCCCTTCCATAATCCCGGCATTCAATCTTGACACCATCACGTTTGAGCAGAATCTTCTTCCCAAAACCCATAATGAACTCGTCCACGGCGTTATCCACAACTTCCTTGAGCATAACATACATGCCATCTTCAGGATTTGAGCCATCTCCGAGCCGTCCGATATACATCCCGGATCTAAGTCGGATATGCTCCAGGGAGCTAAGGGTTTGAATTTTGCTCTCATCATAGATCTGCGTTAGCTCTGCCATGAAGTGATATTATATTCTTACGATGCAGTCGTACAGGTCCTCAATCTATTCAGCAAAGTCAGCCTATTAGGCGTATTTCGCTTCAACAGCCCAAAATTCCGAGCAAAGTACTCTTTTTTTTGACGGAACTCTGTATCATAAGCTCAAAAAATTCAGTGGGATGCTTCTTAAAGAGCGATTCAAATGAATTGTCTAAACAAAACCTTACTGTTTTTGAGGAATTCAGGTGGGAGAAGAGTTCGTAAGATCGAGTTGGGATGAGTATTTTATGCAAGTAGCCAAGGCAATATCAAACAGGGCCACCTGCAATAGGGGGCGAAGTGGATGCGTTATTGTGGGCGATAGGCAGATACTTGCCTCGGGATATGTGGGTGCGCCCCCGGGGCTGCCTCACTGTGATGAAATCGGCCATCTGTTCAATTTTGTTGTACACAGCGATGGAATCAAGCGGGAACACTGTGTCCGTACAGTCCATGCCGAGCAGAATGCAATATGTCAGGCGGCAAAAAGAGGAGTTGCCTTGAATGGTGCAACCCTTTACTCTCGAATGACACCCTGTCGCATTTGCGGAATGTTGATAATCAGCTGTGGTATCTCCCGTGTAGTTTGTGAAAGGAAATATCATGCCGGGGCTGAATCAGAGGAACTTTTTAAGCAGGCAGGCATACAACTCGAGTACGTTCACGACGAAATCCAAGAATACTAGAGATAAGCCTCGGAAAATCCAAGCCAAAGGTATTTCCAAGAGGCAGAAAACCCGCATCCTAGTTTTTTACGCTATTAATTTTGAATCAATAACAAACCGATTCAGAACCATCTGGCGAGGTAGGCTTTCAGTGTTAGTTGTCTCCAAGATGATTCTCTATTTATTTGTTCTTATGACGATTCTTTCTGAGTTTCTTCTTGCGTTTATGAGTGGCAATTTTCTTACGTTTGCGTTTACGTCCACATGGCACTATCCAATTCTCCTAGTTTCTCACTTCATTCCGGTACGGATTATCTCTACCAAGCTTTGCTTGGTCAAGCGAGGCAATTTCTGAGGCGGGAGTATATAGGAACTGGCGAAGCGTTTCCACCAGGCGTAGCGGACATCCAGCTCCTTCGCTAAGTTCGAACCATATAACCTCGGGAATTGAAGCAAAGAAAGTGCTCTGGCGCTTGGCATAGCGACGGGTATTGCGAGCGATTATCTTCTTCACTTCATCCGACGCCAATATGCTTCCGTTCGGTCCGAACCACTCGCGATAGCCGATGCCCTTCATGCCCGGATGCTCAGGCCGAGCTCCGTTCTTCACCAGTTGCCTGATTTCATTCTCAAGACCGGCTTTGAACATCGATTCCACGCGTAAGTCAATAAGTCTGTAGAGTGCGCGCCGATCTCTGCGGAGGCCAATAAGAAGAATTCTGTAATCATCACGAATCACGTTGGAAGTAATAAAGGAAGAAAGAGGCCTGCCGCTCTGCTCGTAAACCTCCAGGGCGCGAAGCAATCTATAACGGTCTTCCGCCCCGATTCGTTCGGCACTGATCGGATCTACACGTCTAAGCTCATCGCGAATATCTCTATTACTCCTTTCTTTCCAGCGTTTTGTAATCTTCCTCCGCAAGCCGATATCCGCGGGCGGGGTTCGGGGCATCCCCATGAGCCAAGATTTCAGATAATAAGCGCAGCCGCCAGTGAAAAGAGGTATATTCCCTCTTCCAAGAATTTCGATAACCTTTCTATCGCTCCGCTTGCAGAAATCACCCACGCTGAATGAACTTGCATAATCACAAATCCCTATTAGATGGTGGGGTATGCGGGCAAGCAATCGGGCTGTTGGCTTTGCCGTTCCAATATCCAGTTGTCTGTAGATTTGAAGGGCATCGGCGCTGATTATTTCAACACCCAAGCTAAGCCGCTCGGTGAATAGATGTTCTATCAATCCTGTCTTACCTACTCCAGTAGCTCCAAAGATGATAAGAACTTTCGGCTTGTCAGTCCTCCTTGACGCTATATTGCACCTCGCCGGTAACTATTTCTCGAATTGCCAAAGAAACGATTTTTCCGCTAGTTTTTTCGAGGGCCTCTGAGCCGGTCATGCTGATTTGCTTCGCACGGTGGATTGCGGCGTTTGTAAGTTCGTACATGTTCTTGTCCGTGGAAACTAAATCCCTAAGAGGGATATTGGATTCGAACTCTGCCGCTGCTATTTCGTCTTTCACGACGCCATTTTAAAAGGAAATGCCGCAGATTGTCCATATTTATCTTGAAGAACATCGAAATACGTAAATTCCAGATGCCCCGGTCAATTGAATTACTTACCGTTTGCTTTCTTCTCCCAATCCCCTGTTATTTCTGCTATGATAAAGATAAAAGCACAGGAATAGTTGAGTATGCCATGGATATAGCTGGCAAGACTGCCCTTGTAACCGGCGCCGGGAGACGATTGGGAAGATTTATAGCGCTGTCTTTGGCAGACCGCGGCGCGAACGTTGTGGTGCATTACAGGAACTCGCGAGAGCGTGCCATGGCCGTGTTTCAGGAAATCTTCACTAAGGGCTGCCTCTCATGGCTCAGTGAGCACGATCTTGCCGAAGCTGAAAAAACCGATAATTGGTTCGCCGATGTCGAGAAGAAAACCGGAGGCATAGATATTCTTATCAATTCTGCCTCCGAATACCTAAGAATCGATTATGAATCGATGAGCGCTGAGGACTTAAACCGCTCGATGAAAATTCACGTCCAATCGCCTCTGATAATGATTCGTGCCATGAACCGAAGCATGAGACGTAATAGGCAAAGGGGAGCTGTAGTAAATATCTTGGATTCGATGCTTGCTAACCCAAGACATGCGGCCTATCGCTTGGGGAAAATCGCTTTGCGCACGCTGACACGGGATCTCGCGCTCGAGATGGCGCAAGGCCTCCGCATAAATTCTGTTGCGCCAGGAAACATACTTCCGCCAAACCTCGAAGATCATTTCGATAGCCAAAAGACAAGCTCGAATTCCAAAGCGAATTCAAAATCAGCTAAGATAGCCGGGACTTCCAACCCTCTAGGCATAGGGGGGAGTCCAAAAGACATCTCAGATGCCATAATCTATCTGCTGCAAGCGGATTTTGTTACTGGCATGGTGCTCCATGTGGATGGTGGAATCCATCTTGGATCAAATACATATGAACTACGAACAAAGCGACAAACTCCATATTAGAGATCTGCTAATCCAGACAACAATCGGAACCCACGCCCGGGAGCGAGAAAAAAAGCGTGATGTGATACTGAATCTCACACTCTATACCGAAACCGCCGAGGCGATGAAAGAGGATGATATCGAACTGGCTGTAGATTATGAGATTCTCTGCAATAAGCTCATAAGCTATGTCCAGAACTCCTCCTTTGCTCTCATTGAAACTTTGGCGGAGGCCATTTCTGACTTGCTTCTAAGTACAAGGGGAATTCTTGCGTGTAAGGTTGTTCTTGACAAGTTCGACGCGCTAGATTCCTGCAAAAGCGTGGCGGTGGAAATTTTCAGGGAGTCTTCGTCCTAGTTCCATCCTAGCGTGCAATCTCTTCCCCTTTGATCTTGAGAGCTCTCGACTCACTTATCAGACCCATGGGAGCTAGCTTACCAAATACATGGCGAACACGAGTTGAGGCCTAAGATTGGGCGTTGGAGACTGGTTCTTTTGGAGTCTGACTTGACGGAACCACAGAGACAACCTAGTGTTGAAATTCATGATTCGAGCCACGGTCTCGTCACTACTCACCAGCCCTGGCGATGGACGCGAAGTTATAGTTATGGGGTGGATACGCACGAGGCGGGAGAGCAAAAACATCATCTTCTTCGAAATCAACGATGGCTCCTGTTTGACAAGCCTGCAAGTAGTTATCGATAAGAACGGCAGCGCCATAGACGGCGAGCAAAACCAACACCTACTAACCGGGGCGAGCGTTATAGCAGAAGGCCGAATACTCCCATCAGAAGGCAAGGAACAAGGAATCGAGCTGATCGCTAAGAAGTTAAGCTTGGTTGGCGGCATATCAACGGATTATCCATTGCAGAAGAAACGCCATTCATTTGAATTTCTTCGCGACAATGCACATCTACGGCCAAGAACAAATACCTTCGGAGCCATAACTCGTGTCCGCAATGCCCTGTCAATCGCCATACATGATTTTTTTCAGAAACGTGGATTCCTTTGGGTTCACACACCGATTATCACGGGCAGCGATGCCGAAGGTGCCGGTAATATGTTTCAGGTAAGCACATTGAACTACTCCTCACCCCCCCGGGACTACGCTGGAAACATAGATTACCAGCAGGACTTCTTCGGCAAAAAAACTCATCTTACAGTTAGCGGCCAGTTGCAACTGGAAAATTTCGCATGCTCCATGAGCAAGGTTTACACCTTCGGACCAACCTTCCGGGCGGAAAACTCCAATACTTCCCGACATCTCTCTGAATTCTGGATGATTGAACCTGAAATGGCCTTCTGCGAACTAGAAGAAAGCAGAGAACTAGCCGAGAGCCTGATTAAGGAAATTCTCAGCCGGGTACTTGAGAGTTGTCCGGATGACATGGAATTGTTCGATAGATGGATCTCCAAGGGGACAATCGACAATTTGAAACTTGTAATTGATAAGCCCTTTACCCACCTTACATATAGCGAGGCCATACGAGAGCTGGAAGAAGCTCCGATTGACTGGGAATATCCGCCATCCTGGGGATCTGATTTGCAGGCCGAACACGAACGTTACCTCTGCGAAGAGCTTATCAAGGGTCCTCTGACCCTCACCGAGTACCCAAGGCAGATAAAGGCATTTTATATGAAACAAAATGACGATGGCAGAACAGTTAGGGCAATGGATGTATTAGTTCCACGACTGGGAGAAATAATAGGGGGGAGTCAGAGAGAAGATGACTTTGTAAAGCTGAAGGATCGCATGGAGGAAATGAAAATGGATATTCGTGAGTATAATTGGTATCTTGATTTGCGCCGTTATGGTTCTGTCCCACACAGCGGATTTGGGCTGGGCTTTGAACGTTTGGTTCAATATGTTACGGGCATGCAGAACATAAGAGATGTGATTCCATTCCCCCGCACCCCTAGTAGTATCACCTTCTGAAGCTCATCTCCATTCCCACCAGATCGACAATATCCAGCAGATGAGATAACATCGCATGAGCCAATTAAGTGTAAAAGCAAGAACTCTAGGCATGATGTTTTTCCAGGTGGAGGGTGGGCGGAAATAACAATTCTTGGACTAGCAATCGAATCTTTTCTATTCTGGAGATTAGGCGGTATGGAAACTACTTTGGTAATTATGGCTGCCGGCATGGGCAGCCGCTACGGTGGAATGAAGCAGATAGATCCCGTTGGTCCAAATGGTGAGATTATCCTTGACTACTCGGTTTATGACGCCATTCAGGCCGGTTTTGACAGGGTAATTTTTATCATTCGAAAAGACTTTGATGCCGCATTTCGCAGGGATATATCATCGAAATTTCAGGATAGAATCCATGTAGAATATGTCCATCAGGAGCTTCAAGACATTCCCAAGAAATTTTCGGTTCCGTCTAACAGAAAAAAACCCTGGGGTACTGGCCATGCAATTCTATCCTGCTCACAAATTATTCAGGATCCATTTGTAGTAATTAATGCGGATGACTTCTACGGCTCAAGGGCGTTTAGGGAGGGGCTTCGGGCGCTGCATGAGCTGAATCCTCTCATTCCTTCAGGTTTTCTTGTTGCATACAGGCTGGGAAACACGCTAAGCCCCTATGGACATGTTACCCGCGGTGTTTGTGAATCCGAATCGGGTAATCTTAGCAAAATAACGGAAAGATCCAGAATTGGAAGGAATAAGAAGGGACTAATCGAATATGTCGAAGAGAATATCAGCCATGAGATTGGCCCCAACGAGCCCGTATCAATGAATTTCTGGGGTTTTTCGCCTCCATTACTGACAATGCTCAAGTCCAGATTTGTAAGCTTCTTGGAAAAACACGGAGAAGAGGCGGGAAGAGAATTCCTCATTCCTGAAGAAATAGACGTGCTCAGAAAAGAAAACAAAGTAGCGATAAAGATGTTGAAAACCGATTCCAAGTGGTTCGGAGTAACCTATCCAGAGGATAAGGAAATTGTAAGAACGTCACTTGCCTCACTTATTCAAGATGGTATTTATGAATCACCACTATGGTGAGATTCGTCTGCGGTCTCTCGGGAATAGCGTGGCCTCCTTGATACTTGCCAGATTCAGAATTTTCTGGGTAATGCGTTCCAAACCAATGGCAAAACCGCCATGCGGTGGACAGCCATACCTGAAAATTTCAGCATAAGAACCAAGAGAGGATTCTAGCATCCCAAACTTTGCCAATGACTCCTTTAGCATCGAATAATCATTTATGCGTCTTCCGCCGGTGGTAATTTCCAATCCACGAAACAGAAGATCGAAACTCATTGTTTTCTGCCCAATTGGATAGGTGTAGAAGGGGCGCTTACGACGAGGAAATTCGTTTATAAAAACCATCGGTATATCCCTCTCCCTATCTGCCCAGTCACAGAGAATCCTTTCAGCCTCCGGGTTTATGTCCATAATTCTTGTGCCGGTTTCTGCCTTAACTATTCTTCTTGCTTCCTCGTGAGTGATTATCGGAATTTTTGAACATGCATCCGGGTTAGGCAATATGACATTCCAGGCGTCAAGCTCGGATTGGTTTTCTCTTTTTATGGTTTCAAAAAGATAGGCCATAAAACCGCGCTCAATTTCCATAAGAGGCCCTTCCGAATCAATGAAGCCAATCTCGATATCCAAAGAAACATACTCATTTATATGTCTAGGCGTTTCATGTTTTTCGGCTCGATAGGCATGGCCAATCTCGAAGACTCTCTCCAAACCGCTTGCAACCATTGCCTGCTTGTAGAGCTGCGGAGACTGAGCCAAGTAGGCGGTTTTGCCAAAATAGTCCATGGAGAACAGATTGGTTCCACCCTCGGAACCCCCGCCGATGATTTTGCTCGTTTTTATCTCCGTGAATCCCTCACCACGGAAGAAATCGCCAAACGCCTTTATGCACCCGGCTTGAAGTCGGAAGATAGATAGCAACTTGGGATTTCGTATGCTAATCATTCTGTTGTCAAGTATGGTCTCCAAACCTAGAAGATCCGGATCCATATTCACGGCAAACGGAAGATTCGGCTCGGCTTCAGAGAGCACCTCGTATTCCTGTAAGGCAATTTCGCGGCCCCCTGGAGCCTTTGGATTATTGATTACCTTCCCGCGGGCACGGATAACTGATTCGAGATTCAGATTGAATTCGGCTCCGCTAACCAGCTGAATTATACCGGAACGATCGCGGAGTATGATGAAGACGATGCCTCCCAGATTACGCACCCGATGAACCCATCCGGCTACCTCCACGGCAACTCCAGCTCTTTTAAGAGCCTCGGCACAGAGGATTCTTTCCATGATACTCCTCAGATTGGATTATTTTCGGCGCATATTAACACGACCACCAACTTGAAGGAATAGCCAGAAGAACTTAGCCTATCTGATCGTCGAGAATTTTCTTTGCAAGTTCGGGTGCAGCCTTTCCATTGGAAACGCGCATAATCTCACCCATCAGCCATCCCCTTTGCTTAGAATTCCCCTCAGTGATAGTTTCAACCACATCCGGATTTTGACTCAATACCTGATTAACTATCTTTTTAAGTTCAATCGGATCGCTGATTTGAAACCATCCTTCCTTCTCGACAATCGATTCAGGATCGGCATCATCCGAAAAAACACGTTCTAGCACATTCTTGGCAATTTTACCGCTAATTCGTCCCTGGTCGATCAAGGCCAGTAAAGACGAGAATCTGGCGGCGTTCAGCGGCGTGTCCGCGAGCGCTCGCCTATCCCGATTGAGCAGTTTTCTGATATCCGAGGAAAGCCAGACGGCAACCTCGCGTGCCGGAGCACCGAATCTTACGGTGTCTTCAAACAAGCTGGCCATGACGATATCATTGTGAATGAACTCGGCCTGCTCAGCCTTCAAATCATACTCGGATTGAAAACGTCTTTTCTTCGCCAGGGGCAGTTCCACCAATTGATTCTCGATTTCCCCCAGGAATTCCGCATTGGCATTGAAACTTGGCATGTCCGGTTCCGGAAAGTAGCGATAATCATCCAAAGTCTCCTTACGTCTCATCGCCTCAGTTATATCTCTGTTCTCATTCCAAAGCCGGGTTTCTTGAGCTACTCTGCCTCCAGAGCCTATTAGCTTCGATTGGCGCGCAGCCTCATAACAGAGAGCAAGGCGAACAAAACGGGGAGAGTTCATATTCTTGATTTCAACCTTGGTTCCCAAACTTCTTCCAAGAAGGTTAACCGAGATATTGGCATCGCACTTCATCGAACCTTCTTCCATGTTCCCATCGCTAACGTTCAAATAACGGACAAGACGCTGGAAATCTCTCAAGAATAGCTCGGCCTCCTCCCCACCGCGTAAATCCGGCTCGGTCACTATTTCAAGCAGAGGGTAACCAGCTCGATTATAATCAAGCAGGGAGACTTCGTTGGAGTGAATCATCTTGCCCGCATCCTCTTCGAGATGCACGTTGTGAATACGTATCTTCCTGAGCCCGGAATCACCGAAATCCACTTCGAATTCCCCGTCAGTGCCCACGGGTTGATTGTGCTGAGTTATCTGATAGTTTTTGGGCATATCCGGATAGAAGTAGTTCTTTCTCGCAAATGCAATGCGCTTCGACAAATGGCATCCTAGTGCTCTTGCTACAAGATAGCCAAGTTCGACAGCACGCTCATTTAGAAGTGGCAGTGTTCCTGGATACCCGAGGCAAATTGGACAGATATTCGTATTCGGCTCATCGCCATAACGCGCGGAACAGGGGCAAAACATCTTTGACTTTGTTCTTAGATGAATATGAATTTCTAGACCAATGAAAATCCTTGGCGCCACGTTCAGTTCATCCTCTCTATTTCCAATGCCCCGGGTGCCAGCTCTAACGGAAATTCTTCTGAAAAACTCCGCGCCATATCGAAGAGCCTTTTCTCCCCAAATGCCGGCGCCATGAATTGTACACCCGTCGGGAGATTCCGCTTTATTCCAGTAGGCACCGAGAGAGCCGGCAGACCGGATAAGTTCGCAAGACAAGTGAAAATATCGGAAAGCCGCTGCCTGTAGTCATCCATTTCCGAATCGGCAATAAGGAAGGCCTGAGTAGGGAAAACAGGCATGAGCAGAAGGGAATGATTTTTCAGGAGGACGGCTAGCTCTCTTCGAATCAAGGTTCTTACCTTCTGTGCCTTGATATAGTACTGGTCTTTGAAACCAGAGCGAAGAACATATGTTCCAAGCAGTATCCTAAGCTTAACCTCATTCCCAAAACCCCTACTCCTAGCCTTCCTGATTAAATCTACCGGACTCTGAGAATACTCCGGCTCACTGCCGTAGCGAATTCCATCGAATCTTGCCAGATTCGCACTGGCCTCGGCGTTGGCTATGGTATAATAAACAGGTACGACAAATTTCAAAGTTGCCAGATCGACTTTCTCAACCTCATAATTCATCCTCCTCAAAGCCTTCTCGGCTTCCATATATGCCTCAGCCACGGGAGCTTCAAGCATGCCGGCATCGATATCCAACATAGCAATTTTTTTAACCTCGCTACTCGAAATACCGTTACCAAGCGAACTCTGATCAAACTCATCAACCGCATGCATGATCTCGAACGCGCTTTCCAATAAGCCGATATCTCTGGCAAAAAGACCGATCACCTCCAGCGAAGAGGCATACGCGGTTAGGCCATAGCGTGAAATAGAGCCGTATGTCGGTTTGAAGCCATATACACCGCAGAAATTTGCCGGCTGTCTAACCGAACCACCAGTATCACTGCCAACAGCTATTGGCACCAAGCCGGCGGCAACGGCCGCGGCGCTTCCCCCGCTCGAGCCGCCAGGGACGCGTTGAATGTCCCATGGATTGGACGTTCTACCCAGAGCGGAATGCTTATTTGAGGAGCCCATACCGAATTCATCCATATTGGTTTTGCCGACAACCAGAGCGCCGGCATCCTCAAGTCGGCGAATCGCGGTTGCGGTGTAAGGAGCGATGAAATTTTCGAGTATGCGAGAACCACAGGTCAGTTTTCTTCCCCTAACCGCAATATTATCCTTTACGGCCACGGGAATGCCTCCTAGAGGTTTTTCTTCCAATGCCGCCCAATCGTGTTTCTTCAATTCGAAACTCAGGAAACTGCCAATTTTTTCATTAATCTGTTCGACTCTTCGAACATACTCATCTCTGAGGTTGGACTTGCTAAGCGCGGAAAACCAGAGCTGCTTAACTCGGAGCATCGAAACCTCTCTATAAAACGTTGGGGATCAAGAAAAATCGGTCGTCTATTTCACAGGGAACATCAAGAAGCGCATCGACATCTCTGAAAACCTTAACCTTGTCTCTTCGCACCCTATTTCCAAAAGCCAAAGCGTGGGTGGTAGGCTCCAGATCGTCAACATCCGCCGAGGACATGCTCAAGTACAGTTTGCGCATTTGCTCTGCCTGAAAAATAAGATGTTCCTTTTCGCCCTCGTTAAGCTCTAATGCGGCAAGCTCCGCGGTTAAGGCCCACTCATCACATTTCATGGCATTTTATAGCCGTCACACCGAGAGCCTGTCAACAAAGAGACTTATTCTTAAATGAGAACATTGCTGGCTAGCTTTGCAAGCAAGAAACCAGGTCATTGATGCTTTAGTTCCTTAATTAACCATTGATGAATCTCTCGCGCGGCCAATCTACCGTGATTCAAGGCCCGCACAACAAGCGAAGCGCCAACATTCACGTCTCCAGCGGCAAAAAACCCCTCGATATCCGTATGATATCCATCGGTCTTTATATTGCCCCTTTCATCAAGCTCTATACCCTGATCGAGAAGGGCCTTGCTATGTTCAAAATGTACAAAACCCATTGCCAGAAGCACAAGATCGACATCCAAACTGAAATCGCTGCCAGGAATCACACTGATGCTTGGTTTTTCTCCCTTCACACCTAAGGTCCATTCAATACGCCGGAATTTTCCCCTACTCACTACACCGCCTGTTCCCTCAAACGAGGTAGTCTCTATATTCCACTCGCGCCTGCAACCTTCCTTATGACTTGAACTAGTTCGCAGTATATTCGGCCAGTTGGGCCATGAAGGATTCCAAGTTTCGTTCCAAACCATCGGCTTGGGCATTATTTCATACTGATAAATCTCACTTGCGCCCTGCCGTCTGGCGGTGCCGATGCAATCCGAACCCGTATCCCCGCCCCCAATCACAAGAACGGTTTTACCCCTTGCATCGATGCCGCTCGCAAGTTCCCCATTTTGCCTGCGATTGGATTGGCTGAGGAAGTCCATGGCAAAATGGATTCCTTTGAGATTCCTGCCGGGAACCGGAAGTTCGCGTGGCTGGCCGGCACCCATTGCAAAGAGGATAGCATCATTCTTGTTCCGAAGATAACGGATGGAGATATCCTCGCCGATATTCACACCGGTTTCAAAAACGACGCCTTCAGCAATAAGTTGCTCTAGACGTCTGTCGATAATCCTTTTCTCCAACTTGAAATCCGGAATTCCATAACGCAGAAGTCCGCCGATTTTCCGATTCTTCTCGAATACGGTTACCCTGTGCCCAGCCCTTCTCAACTGCTGCGCCGCGGCAAGGCCCGCGGGGCCCGAACCAATCACCGCAACAGTTTTCCCAGTCTCAACCCTGGGCGGCCTCGGAACCACCCAGCCCTCGTCAAAGGCTTTTTCAATTATGGCACGTTCATTTTGCTTGATAGTTACAGGCGCGTCATTGATAGACAATGTACACGATGTTTCACAGGGCGCCGGACAAATGCGGCCGGTGAACTCGGGAAAATTGTTGGTGATTTCCAGACGCTCGAATGCCTCTCTCCATTGGCCTCGCCATATCGCATTGTTCCATTCCGGAATCAAATTCACAATCGGGCAGCCTATGCTGTGGCAAAACGGAGTCCCACACTCCATACATCTGCCGCCTTGCTCTGCCAACTCCTCGACGGTTCTATCGATGGTTACCTCATTGTAGTCGGAAAGTCTTACATCAACTTCGCGGTATCTAAGTTCCTCCCTGCCTTTTTCTAAAAAGCCGTTGATTTTCCCCATTAGATGAAAACCTCCTCGGTAATCGTTACGCTTTCCGTACTCTGGGTTTCCTGCTCGCGAATCAGCTCCAGAGCTCTTCGATACTCAAGCGGCATAATCTTGACAAAGCTTGGAAGGCTCTCATCCCAAGAGGCAAGTATCCTCGTTCCCACCAAGCTGTCCGTGTAAGAAACATGTCTTTCTATGAGCATGCGCAGTCTATCGATGTCCTCGACGGCAGCTACTGGTTCCACATCAACCATCTCGAGATTGCACCTTGTATCAAACAGGTGGTTCTCATCGTATACATATGCAATTCCGCCAGACATGCCGGCGGCGAAATTAACGCCTGTAGGTCCAAGAACAACAACGACTCCACCTGTCATATACTCGCATCCGTGGTTGCCAAGTCCTTCGACAACCGCCGTTGCCCCGGAATTCCGAACGCAAAATCTCTCTCCGGCGGTTCCATTGATAAAAGCCTCACCAGCGGTAGCCCCAAAAAGACATACGTTCCCCGTGATAACATTTCTGAATCCCGAAAAGGTAGATCCATGTGATGGCATAAGCACCAACTTACCGCCAGAGAGGCCCTTGCCGAAATAGTCATTCGATTCGCCAATAAGGTGGAAAGTAATGCCTCTGGTTAGAAACGCGCCGAAACTCTGGCCGGCGGAGCCCTCGAATCTTATTCGGATTGTATCGTCCGGCAGTCCCCGGGATCCGTATCTTTTCGTAACCCTGTAGCTAAGCGTGGCTCCAACTGTTCGATTGGAATTGCGTATCTTCCTCGTTAAACTGACTCTCGTCTGATTGTCAATGGCAAGCTGGCATGCCTCTACCAAATCGGAACCCAGCGAGAGACTCATATCCAACTTCTGATTCATAGTGCAGTAAAGTGGTTCGTTATCCACCTGATTTGGCGGCATAAGTACTTTCGAGAAGTCCAAGCCCCTTGTCCGATAGAATTCCACGGCCTCGTCAACCATCAGCATGTCTACCCGGCCAATCATATCATCAAGTCTTCGAAAACCCAGCTTGGCCATAATGCTCCTAAGCTCTTCGGCTACAAAAAGCATGAAATTAACCAGATGTTCCGGCCTACCCTGGAATCTGTTTCTTAGAACTGAATTCTGAGTGGTTATTCCCACCGGGCAGGCATTCGTGTGGCAGGCCCTCATCATCACGCAGCCCAGCGCAACAAGGGATGCCGTACCAAAACCATATTCCTCTGCCCCGAGTAAGGCCGCTATGGCAATATCCCGCCCGGTTTTCAACTGACCGTCGGTCTGCACTCTTATGCGACTTCGAAGCTTATTCATTACAAGCACTTGCTGGGTTTCGGCCAAGCCGATTTCCCACCAGGTGCCGGCGTACTTTATCGAGCTTAGGGGGGAGGCCCCGGTTCCTCCATCGCAACCCGAAATAAGAACCATGTCGGCCTTTCCCTTGGCAACACCTGCCGCTATAGTTCCCACACCCACCTCGGAAACCAGCTTGACAGAAACTCGGGCATCGGGATTCGCATTCTTCAAATCGAATATCAATTGGGATAGATCCTCGATGGAATAAATATCGTGATGCGGCGGCGGACTAATTAGCATAACTCCCGGAGTCGTAATTCTGACTCTGGCGATTTCCTGATTCACCTTGTGTCCGGGAAGCTGGCCGCCCTCCCCCGGTTTTGCGCCCTGAGCCATTTTTATCTGTAGTTCCTTGCAGTTGGCAAGATATGCAGCATTCACTCCGAATCTCCCCGAAGCCACCTGCTTAGTATGGCTTATTCGATCCATTCCATCCGGGGCTGGGGAATACCTCCGTTCATCCTCTCCACCCTCTCCGGAATTGCTCCGAGCTCCCAGAAGATTCATACCCATTGCAATAGTTTCGTGAGTTTCCCGGCTTAACGATCCATACGACATAGCCCCTGTGGTAAATCTTTTCACTATAGTTTCCGCGGGTTCAACATCGTTTAAGCTTATAGGTGTTCCCTTCTTGAACTTGAAGAGCCCTCGGAGAGTGTTAAGACCACGCGCCCTGGAATTTATGATTTCAGAATATCTTTTGAATGCATCAAAATCACTGCTGCGAACGGCCTCATGCAAGTTTACAACCGCCTCTGCATCAAATAGATGGCGATCGACATCAACCCTCGTTGAGTACTTACCTCCGGCAGGTAGGCGGGAATTATAGACATCATCTGAAGCCCAGGACTTACTGTGTCTCAACTGGACATCCTCTTCTATATCCAGTAGTGAAAGTCCACCTATGCGACTGTAGGTACCCGTAAAATAGTTTTTTACAAGCTCTTCAGAGAGCCCGACCGCCTCGAAGTTCTGTGCACCCCTGTAACTACGCAGCGTGGAAATTCCCATCTTCGACATCACTTTGAGCAAGCCCTTCTTAACGGCAGTGATGTAGTTCTCCATCGCATGCTGTGACGAAAGTTTTTCGGGAAGGTAGCCCATATCACTAATCCTGCTTAGCAACTCGAAAACCAGGTAAGGGTTTATCCCGCTGCAACCGTAGCCAATTAGGACCGCGAAATGCTGCACCTCCCGAACCTCGCCGGATTCCAGCAGAAGTCCCGCCTGATGCCGCTTGCCCTTGCGAATCAAGTGATGATGAACGGCAGAAACGGCCAATAAAGCGGGTATGGCCATATTCTTCTCATCCAGGTTCCGATCAGAGAGTATAACAAGTGAGATTCCTCTATCGATTTCTTCTTCTACGGATTTGCACAGCCTATCAAGAGCTTCCTTCATTCGCCCGGGAGCTCCCTCGGAGGGGAAGAGCAGACTGATAGTTTGAACTTCGAAATTAACGAGCTCAATCTCCCTTAGATACTTGATATCATCGTTGGTAAGCACCGGATGAGCCAATTTCAGCTGCCTGCAATGCTGAGGCGTTTCGGCCAGCAGATTGCGCTCTTTACCGATGAAGCTCATAAGCGACATAACGAGGCTTTCCCTGTAGGGATCGATTGGCGGATTGGTTACCTGGGCGAAATGCTGGCGAAAAAAATCGTAGAGCAATACAGGCGTTTTAGAGAGAACCGGAGGAGGGCTGTCGTTGCCCATTGAACCCACGGGTTCCTGACCATTGGCTGCCATCGGCACAATTATTCTCTGAATGTCCTCATAGGAATAACCGAAGGCTCTAAGCGCGTGCCGTAGGCTCTTAGGATCATATTCAGTATTTCTTGGAGTCTGCAGCAAACCGGCCAGTTCGATTTTCTCTTCACTTAGCCAGCGACGATAGGGTTTCCTGCGGCTGATGCGACTTTTTACCTCGCTGTCATAAACTATTCTACCGAGCGCGGTATCCACAACAAAGATTTTGCCTGGAGCCAGGCGACCCTTTGCCAGAACATTGGCAGGTTCCACATCGATAACTCCTGTTTCGGAGGCCATGATTACCACGCCATCCTTGCTTACCGTGTAACGGCCAGGTCTTAGCCCATTGCGGTCCAGCGTTGCGCCAATTAGGGTTCCATCTGTAAAGGTTATTGCCGCGGGCCCATCCCAAGGCTCCATTATGGCCGCATGATATTCATAAAACGCTCGCTTATCCTCGGACATGTGATATCTATTCCCGAAGGCCTCGGGAATCATCATCATCATGGAATGCTCCATTGACCTCCCAGATTGTGTAAGGAGCTCGAATACATTGTCGAATATCTCCGAGTCGCTGGCATCCGATTTAGCAATTGGAAACAGTTCTTGCAGCTCGTCGCCGAAGTATTCAGAAAAGAGGCTGCTCTCCCTGGCGTGCATCGTATTGAGGTTTCGTCTTAGAGTGTTGATTTCACCATTATGAGCAATGTACCTAAACGGCTGCGCCAACGGCCAGGATGGAAAGGTATTCGTACTGTAGCGCTGGTGCACCATGGCCAAAGCGCTCCTCACATCCTCATTTTGAAGATCGAGATAGAAGCTTAGGAACTGTGATCCTAGAAACATACCCTTATAAACTATAGTCCTTGAGGACAGGGAGCAGAGATAGAATTGATCGGTATCAAAACCCATGTCAGACCCGGCATTCGCAAGGCATTTCCTCAGTATATAAAGAGAGCGTTCAAGCAAGTCTCCCGTCAGTTTCTTCTTGCTTACAAAGAATTGAGCTATATGTGGCATAACCTTCCGCGAAAGTTCACCAAGGCAGTCAGGATTCGTGGGAACCTCTCTCCAGCCCAGAAACTCCCATCCCTTATTGAGGCATACAGTCTCGACCGTCTCAATGGATCTATGGCGCTCCTCATCATCTCTAGGAAGGAAAACCATTCCAACTCCATACTTCCCCTCCGAGGGAAGCTTCAAGTTGGTAGACCTCTCTAAAAAAGCATAAGGTATCTGGAGCAGCATCCCTGCCCCGTCCCCTGTTTTCAAATCAGCGCTCACGGCCCCGCGATGACTCAAATTGCAGAGTATCTGAACACCTTTTTCTATGATATCATGACTCTTCTGGCCATTTATCCGAACGATAAACCCAACGCCACAGGCATCGTGTTCCTGTTTAGAGCAGTAGAGGCCGCTATTTCTTATCAATTGTCAAACTCCTGAAATTTCGAATTCAACGGCGGTGGAGACCGCAGTTTTTACGGCAATCAATTGCCACAAATATTAAGAATATGCAGGATGATGTCAAGGAAGTTTCAGATGATAATTACTTATCTTAATTCTGGCATCCAGCCTCAAGATCCAAGCTTATTCATGCATCTTATCCACAGCGGCGGCAATGAAATCTCGAAACAGTTGACCAGCCTGCAGGGGTGTGGAGCTAAACTCCGGATGGAATTGGATGCCAACGGCCCAGGGATGATCGGGCCACTCCGCGGATTCGATTAGCTGCCCATCCGGCGTGAATGCGGAAAAAATCAATCCCGATTCCTCGAGCGCCGCTCTGTATTTATTGTTCACCTCGTAGCGGTGGCGATGACGCTCGAAAATACTCTTCCTGCCATATGCGGCGTATATCCGGGTTCCCTCGATGGCCACCGATTCGCTTCTACCCAAACGCATAGTTCCACCATACTGAGTGATATCAACCTGCTCTTCTAGAAGTATAATCACATTGTGTCGGCCATTCGGCTCAAACTCCCCACTGTTAGCATCTTCCAAACCGGCCATATTGCGGGCCCATTCGATTACCTGAACCTGCATCCCCAGGCAAATGCCCAGAAATGGAATCCGCTGTTCCCGCGCCAGATGTACACTATTTATCATGCCGGATATGCCTCTCTGGCCGAAACCTCCGGGTATAATAAGACCACTCACACCGGCAAGTGCCCTCTTTGCTTCCTCTAGCGATGTCAGTTTTTCCGAATCAATCTTCCTTATTCTGATTCTAACAGCATTGGATATGGCCCCATGAATAAGCGATTCATCAATCGATTTGTAAGAATCTTCCAAGTCGATGTACTTGCCAACCATGGCAATCTCCACGATTTCCTTAGCATCCTTCCAAGTATCAGAAACCCTTTGCCAGTTGGCGAAAGTATCCTCGCTACAATCCAATGAGAGTCGATCACAGACTATCTTATCTAGCCCTTGGGCCTTGTGTATAATCGGAATATCATAAATCGTTGTGTCTATATCGTGGGCGGAGATAACACATTCGTAATCGACATTGGTGAAGCTGGCAACCTTGTGTTTCATTTCATCGCTCATCTCAGTTGCAATACGGCAGAGAAGAATGTCCGGCTGAATGCCTATCTCCCGCAGGGCCTTAACTGAATGCTGAGTGGGTTTTGTTTTAAGCTCGCCACCAGATACTGTTGGAATCAGCGATACATGTACGCTAAGCGCATTTTTCCGTGAAACCTCCTGAACAATCTGTCTGACCGCTTCCAGAAATGGTATTGATTCGATGTCTCCAACCGTTCCTCCGATTTCTACAATGGCTACATCAATTCCCTCTTTTTCCCCAAGAACGTATATCCTTCTTCTAATCTCATCGGTAATGTGTGGAATCACTTGGACACATTTCCCAAGATAATCTCCCTTTCGTTCCTTCCGAATAACTTCCTGATATATCTGCCCGGTTGTTATGGAATTTGCGGCACAGAGGGGAGATTTAGTGAATCTGGCATAATTTCCCAAATCAAGATCTGTCTCAGCGCCATCGTCGGTTACGAACACTTCGCCGTGCTGAAAAGGGCTCATGGTCCCCGCATCGACATTGAGATAAGGATCTATCTTAATCATGCAAACAGACAGGCCGCGACTTTCAAGCAGACTCCCAAGGGAAGATGCTACCATGCCCTTTCCCAAGCTGGAGCATACGCCACCGGTAACAAATATGTACTTCCTCATGGGGCCTCATTATTCATCTCTAATAGTCCGAGGGTCAACGATTAGGCCTTGAGGAATCATTTTTTTAAATGTGAGAGGCGCTTTAGCAGCTCCTCGTAGTGAAACAACTTCGAATAATCAATTAGGCCGGATAACGCACTTGATTTTATGGGAATATCGCTTTCTTTAAGGGGCGCGGTTGCATTTAGCCCTCCGGCAATCACCAGTCCAACTCTCTTCTCGCCCACCGGAATTGCAAGCAAGGATTGGTTCGGATAGCCGAGCTTCAAGAATCCTCCAAGCCCACGGCTCTTAAGCAGCGCATCTATTTCGATTGTCTTTTCGCGGGCTGTAGCGGGAATTTCTCTGAAACTAGCTCCTATCTGCCCCTTCCCGCTAGTGCAAGCCGAGATAGTGCTTGTCATCCCACTGGATATGTAGATTTCAAGTGGATCCAGACTGGTACCATCGTAGTGAATTATTGCGGTGAAACGCCTGGGCAAGCCGTTGCCAATTTCGAGCAGTCCGCCGAAGATACTCCTCACCGCTATGCCCGACTTCATCAAAACGCCATTGAAGGTTATAGCGCATACAGTCCCGATTCCGAATTTACCCTGATCTACGGTATAATCGCCAATTCTTTCACCCTCGTCGAAAAGACACATCAGAGTGCCGTGAGTCAGGCCGGATGAGAACGCCGGCGATATCAAGTCCGCAACCGCTTCTCTGTAGGTTTTATCGACAGTCGAGAAATTGATCAACACTGAGCCCCGGGCGTTTGAAGGATCAAAACTCATTTTGTAAGTCATTTCATCTATTTTCGAGGAAAGATAGCCAACTTGATTTAGAACGTTCGCCTTGATTAGTTCCTCGCGACCTTTCAAAGTCAAAAATCGCCCTTTTTTCTCCCTATATTTGGTTAAGTTGAGATTATCAAGCTCTTTTAAGTAAAATCGGATCGTTCTCTCGCTAATTTCAATCCCCTCTGACATGAGCCTCTCTTGAATCCTCCCGCTAGATAAAGGGAGTTCGGACTCTCTTAGAACTCTCATTATCAGTAGACGTTTGTGTTCTACCTCATCGTTCATTTTCATGAAGCCTAATCCACCGTTTAAGCATTGTCAATTTTGCTTCCAGAGGCTTTTTTGAAGAGCCTTTTAGAGAATAATCTATCGCTAATTTGAATATACCAAATTCTGCAATGTCCGGCAGCATCTGGAAATAGTCGCTCATTTCCAGATGTATGTTCGTTTATGAGAAATCTCTTAGAGACATCCCCGCGTTGCCAACACGGAAGGTTATCTGACTTTCTCCCAAACACCACTTTTCTCAGAGCGGTACACCGCATCTATTGCGGCCATATTGGCAATCGCATCAGAGGGTAGGATGGGTGCAGCACTTCCCTCTCGAAGCGCTATTGCAAAGGCATCTAGCATCAAACCGTACTGATCGGCCGGCTTGGTGAGAATTCTCCGCTTGCCTATATTGTTCGTAACTATGAGTTCGATCGGCACATCCGAAGGTGGATTAAATGGCACTCTAATTGATAGATTCCCAACACTCCCATAAACCGATACCTTCTGCCTAACGGCCATCCGAGTACTCACGGTAAACAAGGTTCGCACATTCCCGAAATCCAACATCGCCGAACTAACTACATCGGTTCCGCCAATTTCATCCCTGCCAACAAGGGAGATAACACGCTTCGGTTCCTTACCCAGCAATAATCGCGAAGAGGAGATCGCATAGCAGCCGATATCGTAGAGCGCGCCTCCGCCTCTATCCATCTGATTACGGATGTTCTGCTGGTCCTCTAAATTGAAGCCAAAGATTGTGTGAATGGTTATGGGCTTTCCTATCTCCCCGATGTCGATCAGTTCCTTGGCCCGAATCCACTGCGGATGAAAGCGATACATAAATGCTTCCATCGCGAGAACGCCCTTTGCCTCGGCATATTCAAGCGTTTCGGTCGCTTCTTCCTTGCCAAGCGCAATCGGTTTCTCACAGAGAACGGCCTTTCGGGCATCGGCGCAGCGCCGAATCCATTCTGCATGCATGTCGTTAGGAAGCGGAATGTATACAGCCTCCACATCGGGATTGTCCAGCACCTCCTGATAGCTCCCATAGGCCTTGGGGAATCCCCATTCCTTCGCGGCTCTCTCCGCTCGCTTGATAGATCTTGAACCAAGTGCCCAAGGTTCTACGCTTCCGCTCTTCATAACCGGAATACGCATCCTAAGTCCATAATGAGCTGATACCCCAATTACTCCAAGTTTCACCTTTTTCATAGTTCCTACCTCATGCGATTTTCATAGTATTTTAGCATATCATATGATAAAAATCAGCGCTTAACTGTAGTTCGCCTCTTCCTAAACTGATTTGCCGGAAAGAAGCGGGCAAGGAGCTCTTTTTGAGATCTAGCACGTTTCAATCTCTTAATCTCACGCTGATTAACTTCCCCGGAAGAAACTGGAATTCGAAGAGTTCCAAGTAGTCTTCAATATAGCCGCCGATTTAGCAATACCGGAAAATGTTTCCAAACAAGTGCCAAGAAGTTAGAATACGAAGACCGCAAGCCTTGCGCTTCCCATCTTTTGCTCTACATAAGCTTGCGGGTGTGGATTTACCATCGCGATAAGTCGGATCTGCCATAGGATCAGCTTCTCGATGAAACTAAAAAAATCGATGCCGCTAGAACTACCGATATAGAGGAGATGCAGATAAACAACATGCGCCTAGAACCTATCGAAACCCTCGGTGCATCGCGGATCGAGATTCCTCCCTCCGACAACTGGCGCCCATTGAAAAAGTCTGAACTTTCCACGCTCAAAGCGAATCATAATTACTCCGAGGATTGGTCCTACCTTAAGGTAAGCGAGGGTTTCGATCCTAACTTGGTTAAGAACTGCAAGTTTTACGGGAGAGTGAAAATAGGCAAACTCACGAATGCTGCAATTGAATATCACAGCCTCATCCTACCCGTGGGACTATACTCCTCCACGATAGTGTCTTGCATCATCGGAGACGATGTGGCGCTGCACAACCTTGGTTACATATCGAATTTCATTGTCGAAGATCGCTGCATAATCTTCAACGTAAACGAAATGATTACCACCAAGCATGCTAAATTCGGAAATGGAGTTGTGATGGAGAAAGAGAGTGAGGACAGTCGAATTTGGCTCGAAATCGCCAATGAAAATGGCGGGCGCAGAATACTCCCATTCTCCGGCCTAGTTCCTGCAGATGCCTGGATATGGTCGAAATACCGCGCTGACGCAAAGCTAATGGAAAAATTAGTTGAAATGACCTCCAAAGTTCACAGGCCCAATCCCGAGAATCTCGGCCGTATAGGCAGAGAATCGGTAATCAAGAATTCCCGCACTCTGAAAGACGTGATGATTGGATCGCATGCTTATATAAAGGGCGCGAACAAGCTTAAAAACCTAACCATCAATTCAAGTGACGCAATGCCAAGTCAAATCGGCGAAGGGTGTGAACTCATAAACGGAATAATTGGTTACAACTGTAGCATATTCTATGGCGTGAAGGCCATTCGCTTCGTACTATGCGACAACTCGAAAATCAAATATGGCGCCCGGCTGATTAACACCGTGCTTGGTCCTAACTCCACTGTCAGCTGCTCCGAAGTGCTAAATTCCCTTGTATTCGGATCGCATGAGCAGCATCACACCAACTCCTTTCTCTGCGCAGGCGTATTAAAAGGGCAAACAAACATGGCCGCTGCCGCCACGATAGGCTCCAACCATAACTCCCGAGCTCCTGATGGCGAAATAGTGGCCGATCGAGGTTTTTGGCCCGGCTTAGCGGTTAGCCTTAAGCACAACTCACGTTTTGCAGCCTTCACGCTTATCGTAAAGGGTCACTATCCCGCGGAACTTGACATCCCTCTTCCCTTCACTCTGGTTTCAAACAGTCACGACTCGAAAAGCCTTCTGCTTAGCCCGGGTTACTGGTTCCGCCACAATCTCTACGCCCTTGCCCGAAATACCGCCAAGGCCGAGGCTAGAGACAAGTGCAGTGAAAAATTACTGGAGTACGATTGGCTTGCCCCTGACACAGTGGATCAAATGCGTTTCGGCCTCAAATTAATGGAAAGTTGGGCAGAAGAAACCCCGGAAGTGAAAAACGGCGCATATCCTTCCGGCGCGGCCTTCCTCGCCTCCAATCTCAATCCGATTTTATTTGCCACCGGCAGCTACAGAATCGAAGCAAGCCGTCGTCCCGTACGCATCCTTCACGCCGGCCGAGCCTGGAACGACTTTCACAGAATGATTCACTTCTACGTAATCCGAACCCTCCTAGCCACGGATTACCAGCAAGCTGCAACTGCCGTGGCATCCCTTGATCCCTGGGTGAATCTAGGTGGCTGGCTTATTACCCGCCCAAGGCTCTTGAAACTCATATCACTAATCAGAAATGATGAAATTCCAGACTGGCCAACTCTTCACCAGCACTACCGCAGGCTCAGTCAAAACTACTTCACCGACAAACAAAACCATGCCCTCGCCATCCTCCAGGAAATACTCGGCAGCTCCGAGGTTCCCAATCTCTCATCTATCACTCCGGCCTTGATTGAAGAAGCCATCCAAACCGTCGAATTCATTCTCGAGGGAATCAAAGAAAGCCGCCTGAAAGACTACCAGAAGCACTTCCGGAACATTAATTTCGACGGCCCCGATGAGCGTGATGCCGTACTCGGTTTCTACCATCATGATGCCTTTATCCAGAAAGCCGATCACACACTGAGCGCTCTTAAGAACACGCTCGAGTCTCATCTTATATAACTTACCCGGCACCACGGCCATGTTTACGAACGGCAATGCCTTCTACTTATACATCATCCCCACGCCTTGACAGCCATCTAAGTAATTCTGTACCCTTTTTCAATATAAGCTTGCCGCTGTAGCTCAGTCGGTAGAGCAGTGGACTGAAAATCCATGTGTCAAGAGTTCGATTCTCTTCGGTGGCAGCTTGGGAGCCGCCCTATGGCGGCTCCCATAAGTGCCCGCAGAAGTTAAGAATATGGCGCCGCATTCAAGACAACGCGCGAAACTACCGTTGCGCTCGAGAAAACAATCTTTCCTACCCCCATCGTTTTTTGCAGCCAGTACATCACATAGGCACCAAATTCCCCGTCTATTCTCCTAAAAACATCGGTTTTCACAAACACCCTTGCACTCCACCGCTTGGTAAGTGTGATGCGAGTGGAAATGAAAAAAGAAATAAGTGGTTCTCTGATATCGAGGTATCCGCTGAAGCGGCTCGGAGCCTTTTTGCCAGATAAATATACCCAGGAATCCTTTATGTTCCGCCAATATAAGTTGGGCTTTGCACATTGGATTTAACATCCTAAATTGCCATGAGGGCCATAGATTCATTCGCTTCTGATAAAATAGATTCTTATCAGCGTAGAAATTCTTGAGGCCATCTGCAAATTCTAAGGAATTGAGACTCTGAGCCGGGATTGATTTTGTCGATAAGAAAAACCGGTGCAAGGAAGAGGCAAAGCGTCATCTTATCTGGGAATCATTCCAATATCTCACAGGATAGTGAATGCGGTGGATAGTTCGAATACATCCACTTTCTTTAACCTCAGCCTAACACAACTGCCAAGTTCTATCTCTTTTCTAAGGACGATTCGAGTTTCATAGGCAAGCTCGGGGATGATTACATAGCATTGTCTTTCACGACGGTCCACCAAGAATGCCTTGCAAGTATACTGGGGCCTTAGCGCAAGCCACTGAAGTTTCCAAAATATGTTCGATCTGCGCTCTGCCAGTATCAAAGTCTCGATGCGGGATTCTGCAGCGGACACGGCAAGCAGAACCGATTCTGCATCCCGTGTTTCCCGGCCAAGAATTGCCGTGCGAATTTGCTGTGAGCTAATCAAGTCGGGATATCTGCGCAGAGGACTGGTTGCCCGAGTATAACTCTCTAAACCGAGCCCGACATGCGGTGCTTTCTCCAGCGTAATGCGACTTCGTTTCATTCCCCGGCGCAAATTGAACTGCACTAGGTAACGATTTTCGGAATTCTCAGTAACCGAAGAATCCGAAGACTCCGAAAACTCATCAGGGGCATCCTGAGCGGCGTACGGTATCGGGATTCCGCGTTCATAGCACCAAGCTGCAGCGTAAGAGCCGACCATCAGCATGGCCTCGGCAACCAGGTTTCTACTCTCATACTCGAAAAGGGGTTTTATCTGAATAGTTTTCTCCTCATCCAGATACAGCTTAACTTCCGGCATGTTTATGCTTATAGCTCCGGCCTTCTCCCGTCTTCTACGGAAGGCGGCGCATATTTTCTTCATTGTCGCAAATGGCTCTTCGTCGAGGCGCTTGTCGGCTTCCTTATAGCTAATACGGGTAACGTGTATGGTGCTAAGGTGAATCGAGAAATCACTGATATTCCCCTCGGCATCTATTTCAAAGGCATAGGAGAGGGCGGGCGAAGTTGAATTTAGCCCAAGTCCGAGTTTGGCGGTTATTTCCGGGGGGAGCATCGGCACTTTTTGCTCCGGGAGATATAGGCTGCTTCCACGTTCCCTGGCCGATTTATCCGCCGCAGAATCAGCCGGTATCAAACCTGCTACATCTGCCACATGAACCCAAAAATTCCTGCCGTCCCAACTAAGCGCGTCATCTGGATCCGTGCTGTCCTCATCATCAATCGCAAAGGCTTCAATGTTGCAGAGATTTAGCCTTTCCTCTCCCTTGGTGAATTCCAACGGTAATATACACGGAGGGGGTTCAAGCGGGACATTGAGACGAAGGGGATGAGGATTCCAAAGAGGCGGTTTAATCTTCTTCGAAATAAGCAGACGGTGGGCGTTCTCCGAATTCTGTACTCGCCCAATCGCCTTCAGAATGCGCGAACCTTTAATTCGTCCCAATGCGCACATCTCCAGATCACGGAGGTAGATTTCATCCTCATCCAGCCGAATATCTCCCTTGTCAAATCGCTCAAGAAATTCCTTCCACCGCTTCTCCGCGTGATTTTTCTGCCTTTTTGATTCAATCCAATCGGAAACTGCCTCCTCACTGGATATTTCAATCGAATCGGGGCTGCCTCTGAACCAGGGAGAACGATTGAGCAGTTTGAATGTCAACCAGGAACTGTGGGGGCTGTACTCCCCATAAATCAGCTCTGCCAACTCTTTCAAGCTCGGATGTTCGCCCCGAAGAAGCTCCCACGCGATTTCAGGCTGTCCCTGCGGTGAATCTTTCTCCAATTCGGGAAAACTTGGAACAGGACCGGGATGCAGAGTAACCACATCTTTTTCACGGACGCTTCTGGTTTTGCCTCCGGGCAGAAGTATGTCCAATTTTTCTCTGACATCGAGCACAAGAGCCGGGCTCTGCTTGTAAAGAACCAAGCTGTTCTTTGCGGCTTTCATCTGAGGTTAGTCAGAGCCGCCACGGCAGCCCCAACCAGAGGAGCATCGTCTACTTGGAGCATTTCATAGTACTTGTCGCGAGAATGGAGGTAGGGACGCAAATAGGAATCCACTCGATTGGCGAAGCGATAATAGCGGTAATAGGTAGTGCCATCGATAGTGATGCATGTCGACTCCAGCGGTCCATCGCCGCTGGGGCCCTTGAGTACGGCGGCGGCCAGGTTAGCCGCACTTAGTTTGGCCGCCCGTTCCAAAAGATAGTCGATTAGGTGCCACAGTCGGCGGGCGTTCCTCTTGTTCCGAGTCTCGGCAGCCTTTTCTTCCGCGAAGATAGAGCCTTTGAACAATGCCGCAATCGGATTATTTGAATCTGAAGGATTATGAGCATAGTTGTCGGCATCCCGAGTGCTAATCTTGCCCAGCTTCTCAATTGCCAGCATAGTCGGACGATTTATCAATTCGGCCTCTCCCGCAAGCAATATGGTCTTCTGAACCAAGGGTCCAAAGTACCTGCCTGACAGCATTTTTTCAAAGCGGTGCGATTTTGGCGTTTCAGTTTCCTCGGATAGTAAATCATCGGCCCGGCCATTACAGTTCAAATCGAGATTTCCACTTTCACAATTAATCAACTGGCTCCGAGCGGGATTCAGATTGCTAAGCTTCCCAATTGCCGAGTTGGATTCCACATAGCAACTATTGGTGCCTGTGCCGAGAATGAACCCAACGTAGGAACCCCAATTCCGCCCTCTTGTCGAAATTTTTCCCGTTAGAATTGTGGCAGCCGTATCGTTAAGCAGTACTAAGGAGGGTGAATTCACAAATCCCTTCTCTAAGAGCGCCTCCTTCAGAGAAGCACCTATCATCTGGCCCACAACATCCGGAGCCAATACTTCCTTGCTCCATCGAATGAGCCGACCATCCTTATTCGGATGCATTTCCATCGGATAGGAGAAGCAAAAACCTACTCTCTCTCCATACTTCTTCAGAAGGGGCAAGATGAATTCTGCCAGCATGCTAAAGAATTCCTCGTTGCTAACTCGAATTCCATCAGTTCCCGGCATGGACCGTTTGAGGAAACTGTCGATCTGCGGGATGCCGTTCTTATTGAAGTGGATAATCGCTCTCCTGAGATTGGTTCCACCCGCATCCAGAACAACCACCTTCTCATTATCAATCACATCGGAATCAATCTCCAGATAGGTTGGAATCATCGCCAGAGACGATGGTTCTCCGTTCAAACCCTTGGTCATTTCATCCATGATGCGCCCAACTATTGACTCCAGATCGATGTCGGCTGGATGCATTTTCATATCAATGAGGAACTGGTCTACTAATCTCTTATCGTTATGCATACAATTTCACAATATGCCTTGGGTTAAGCTTCAAAGCAAGCATAAGTTCATCCGAAGATAGTCAATCTGCCTTCTAGGGCGCCAAGTTAGTAAGAGATTGACCACTTCTAGCAAAACTCACGCTTATCATGAAGCTTAGGCAGGAAATCGCAGGCGATTCTAAAATTGGGGTTTCCCAATACCCAAATCCAGGTAACGATGGGTATTTAGGACATAGTGCGCGGTGTTTTTCAGGCATTTTGCTATTTCCTCATCTCCAAGTTTTCTCACAATCCTGGCGGGGGAACCCAGCACAAGCGAGCGTTCAGGTACTTCCATATTCCCTGTAACAAGAGATCCCGCGCCTATAAGAGAGTTCTTGCCAATCACCGCGCCGGTTAGAATAACACTGCCCATTCCAATCAGGCAGCCATCACCTATTTCACACCCGTGGATAACACAGTTATGACCAACGGTGGAATTCGCTCCTATCGTAGCTGGAAATCCGCTGTCCGTGTGGACGGAGCTGCAATCTTGTATGTTGCTGCCCTCGCCCAAAAATATCGATTCGATATCCCCCCTCAGTGTGCAATTGAACCATACGCTGCTATTCTCGCAGAATATCACCGATCCGATTACATCCGCGCTGGGAGCAACAAAGATTCGCTTTCCGCGAAATTCCGGGCTTCTGCCTTCAAAATCATAAATCATAATCCAATTCTACCACTAACTCTCGAAATTATGAGCATCTCCATCCTGAATACTATCCGGCTTCTCTTTCGCCAAGTTCCGAAAAGAAGATCTAAGCGGCACGGTAAGGATTCTACCTTAAAACCTCTTTTAGCTTGGGACTGACTACAAGCTGAGCCGGACTCAGACCGGCAGAATCTTTGACCCTGGGATTGGCGCCGGCAGAGAGCAATTTTCGAATCGCCTCCTCGTTTTGAACAAATGCAGCATGATGCAAAGATGTTCTGCCCTCGCTGTCTTTGCCGTTAGGCGATGCTCCTGCAGCTAAAAGATCGCCCATTATCTGCCAATGTCCAAGGCGGGCCGCAATCAGCACTCCTGAATAACCGCGTGAGTCCTTCTGATTGGGATTGAAGCCAGCGGCCAGTCTGTTTTTCACGAGATAGGACTGGCCATTGATTATCGCGGATATCAGAGCATCCGAATTATCCACGGGTTTTCTCGAATCCCTTTTCGATTCACGAATGAAGCCAAGAGTAAGGTGAGCGCCGATGAAGCGGTAGGAGCTATCCTCGTAAAGAACCGCCAAGGCACGCTGTTCGAAAGGACTTACGAAGGCGCCGAGCAGTTTAACATCAACTCCTTGTCTGCCCGGAGGGCTGGTATAAATCCTTTTGGAATCACCTCGAGAGGATTTGATGCTCAGAGTATAACCCTGCTTAGATCGCGCGCCTGATTCCAATACGAACTCGTAGCTATATCCACCGGTGTAGAGGCTAGCATCTCTAACATCGGGACGCAAAGATGATTCTAATTTGTAAGTGGCTATTATTTCATCGATTCGCCGATAATAGCGCTCCCAGAAAGATGCAACGGATGTCGTCTGGGGCAAAGGATCGGAGCGGTGGAGTATTTCATCGGTAACGGCATCAATTACCAAGATGATTATTTCCGATTGACCAAGCTTCCTCTCAGTGCCTATCAGGGCGCCCCATCTTCCCTCGGAGGACCAGCCAAGCGGATAAAGATGAAGATTTCCTATCGAAAACCCTCGAGCCTCCAAGGGCGCCTGGGAAGGGGACACCTGAGCAGTTAAAAAACTACCGCCTAGCAGTAGCACAACGGCAGATAATGCTCTATACTTCTGAAGTTGGAACATCTTAAATAGCATAAAGTCCAGGAGTAGCTGCATGCAATGGTTCGATGGGCGGATTGAAGCCTCAAAAGGCGATATCACCACTCTCGAAGTAGATGCTATAGTTAATGCGGCCAATTCTTCGCTCCTTGGCGGAGGCGGTGTCGACGGCGCTATCCATCGCGCGGGAGGCCTGGACATCCTGGCCGAATGCAAGAAGATTCGAGATACTCAGTATCCATCCGGGCTCCCTGCTGGGGAGGCCGTTGCAAGCGGCGGGGGGAAACTGCATTGTAAGTGGGTAATTCATACCGTTGGGCCCGTATGGCATGGAGGGCGAAATCGAGAGGAGGAGCTGCTCGCGGCGGCGTATCGAAATTCCCTCGAAATCGCTGCCGAGCTGGGAGCGCATAGCCTAGCTTATCCGGCAATTTCAACAGGCATTTACGGATTTCCACAGGATAAGGCGGCCAAGGTGGTTTGGATGACTCTGCCACCCCTGCTCCTTGCCCGCGAAATTCCCGAGAAAGTACATCTGGTATTTTTCTCAGCTAGTGCATTGGCTACTTTTTTGAAGCATTCGCCGCCGCCAAAGGAAAAGCAATGAAGGAAATCACTTCTCCCGAAGACCGCAAAATTCTGCTCACCATTGCACGAGGTGCAATCTCGAAGGGTCTGGGCCTTGCTTCTAAGAAGCAGCCCCCCTCTCCCGAAGGTAGCGGCGGCGTTTTTGTAACTCTCAAACTGGATGGTGAACTTCGCGGCTGTATTGGACGACTAAGTTCGAGCGCTCCCATCGGCTCCACCGTTACCCAAATGGCTAAAGCCGCCGCCTTCGAAGATCCACGCTTCCCTCCCCTCACCGAGAAGGAATTCAATCGGATCGAGATAGAAATCTCAAGACTCTCGAATTTCTCCCCTATCAAAGCCAAGGATGTGGTGGTAGGCCTTCACGGGTTGATGCTTTCGCTCAAAGCAAGAAGCGGACTCCTCTTGCCCCAGGTTCCGATCGAGCAAGGCTGGGACAGAGAAGCATATCTTTCCGGGCTTTGCAGAAAAGCTGGCCTTGCCGATGGAAGCTGGAATAATACTAACGCCAGATTAGAGGCATTTACGGCCGAGGTTTTTAGCGAAAAGTGATCTTGAACATTCACAACTAAATATGGACGATAAAACTCTGATTACGATTGCAAACCAGATTCGCATCCTCTCGGTGGCAATGGTGGAAGAAGCGCGCTCCGGTCATCCCGGCGGCGCCATGGGTGGCGCCGATTATATGAGCCTGCTTTTCGCGGAATATTTAAATTTCGACCCCTCAGATCCCAATTGGTTCGAGCGCGATCGCTTTTTCCTGGATCCAGGCCATATGTCGCCAATGCTCTATGCAACTCTCAGCTTATACGGATTTTACAGCATCGAAGACATAAGGAAATTTCGACAGTGGGGCAGCCCAACGCCGGGCCACCCTGAACTAGACGTATCTAGAGGGGTTGAAAACACCTCCGGACCCTTGGGGCAAGGACATGTGTTCGCCGTGGGTTCGGCAATCGCCGATAAGTTTCTACAAGCTCGTTTCGGCCCTAGCTTGGGCCACAATCACTTTGCATTCATTTCCGATGGGGGAATACAGGAAGAGATATCACAGGGCGCCGGACGCATCGCGGGCAATCTAGGCCTAGATAACCTGATACTTTTCTATGATTCCAACGGCATTCAGCTCTCCAGCCCAACTTCCGAGGTTAGCTCCGAGAACACCGCCGCCAAGTACGCCAGTTGGGGCTGGAATGTTATCGAAGCCGATGGAAAGAATTTGACAGAGCTCCGATCGGCGCTTGACAATGCGGTTTCCGAGAAGAATCGGCCCTCGATTATCATCGGCAAAACCGTTATGGGTTTTGGAAGCCTCGATGCCAAAGGCAATTCTTTTGAAGGTAAAGTATCAACCCATGGCCAACCGCTAAGCGCCTGCGGCGCTGATGTCAAGCTTACCATCGCGAATCTTGGCGGCAACCCGGAAGATCCCTTTGCGCCACTTGAAGGCATACCCGATGCTATGATTAGCATCATTGAGCATAAAAAAAACACCGCTAGCAGGAAAAAGAAGATTAAGGAAGATTGGGCAAAGAACAACAGGAAAGAAGCCGCCAAGCTCGACTCCTGGATAGCAGGCGAAATTCCTAATCTGGATTTTTCCGAGGTGAAGCAGAAATCGAACATTGCCACCCGTTCCGCATCCTCCGCCGTACTATCCTGGTTAGCCGGCAGGCTCGAGAACATGATAGTCTCATCGGCAGACCTCTCAAACTCAGACAAAACAGATGGTTTTCTAAAGAACACGAGAGCCTTTGGCAATGGCGATTTTGAAGGCGCATTCCTCCAAGCCGGAGTCTCCGAATTGAGCATGGCAGCCATACTGAACGGTCTTGCGTTGCACGGTGGAGTAATTCCCGCTGGAGGTACCTTCCTTGTGTTTTCAGACTACATGAAACCAGCTCTGCGCCTTGCCGCCTTGATGGAGCTTCCCGTCATATATATCTGGACCCACGATTCATTTCGCGTTGGAGAGGATGGTCCCACTCATCAGCCGGTGGAGCACGAGGCACAGATCCGACTACTAGAAAAATTGAAAAACCACTCCGGCAGACCTTCTCTTCTGGCATTGCGCCCCGCCGATGGAGCCGAGACAACCGTTGCATGGAAGCTTGCCCTAGAAAATCGCCACACGCCAACAGCACTCATACTTAGCCGCCAGAACATCGCCGATCTACCATCAGTGGCTCAGAATCGCTATCAGGAAGCCCTAAAAGCCGAACGCGGAGGCTACATAGTGGAAGACTGTCTCGGCAGGCCGGATATAATCCTTCTCGCATCGGGCGCTGAAGTATCAACCATGGCGGCGGCGGCTCCCCTGCTAAGGGCCAGAGGTAGAAAGGTTAGAGTAGTTTCGATTCCTTCTGAGGGACTATTTCGCAATCAGGATCCATCTTACCAAAAAGCCGTTCTTCCCCCCGAAGTACCCAAACTGGGGCTTAGTTCCGGACTGCCAATTACACTAGAAGCACTAACTGGATACGGTGGCAGGGTATTGGGACTAGAGAGTTTTGGATACTCCGCGCCGGCCAGTGTACTCGATGAGAAACTCGGCTTCACCGCCAAAAACGTGTTTAAGGAAGCAGAAAAGCTCCTATCCTAATAGACATCTCGCGCCGAAGTAGAAAAACACGCACAGCCGAAAAAATCATGAAGGAGAAATTAGTCAGCCCTTCGAAAGCCCAAAAAATATCAGTTCCTAATTGGCATCCGGCTAAGTACTCGATAAGAAATCTGAATATCAGCGGCGAAGTATAGCGAAAAATGCTAGAAATCCCTAACAGCCAAGCGGTTTCTTAAGAAAACAGCCAAAGTACACGGAAATAGAACTATTACCTTTATCAATACTTGCCATGTTGTTGTTCCCTTTAGTGGCACTTGTCAAACAAAAACCCCGCTTAATATAGTGAATCTTGAAAATTATGGTAGAAGTTTGCCTGAAGGGAACTCGCGCACTGGTGATGGGGCTGGGTCTCCATGGTGGCGGTGTAGAGACCGTACGCTATCTTACGCGTATGGGAGCTGAGGTTCGATGCACCGATTTGAAGCCTAAGAAGGCTATCGAATCCTCGATTGAGGCACTCTCAAACCTGGATGTCCAATATGTTCTTGGCAAGCACCGTCTGGAAGACTTCGAATGGGCCGACATCATAGTTAAAAATCCTGCGGTTCCTTCCTCATCACCCTGGATTGCAGGCAGAAGCAATGTCGAGACCGATCTTTCGTTATTCTTGAAAAGCTGCAAATCACCAATTCTCGCATTAACAGGCAGCAAAGGTAAGTCAACCGCTGTATCGGCACTTCTGCACTTACTCAAAACTAAGCATCCCGGGGCGCGTCTTGGAGGAAACATCACTATAAATCCCCTTGCATTTGTTCATCTTCTGAAGCCGAGCGATCCTGTGATTTTAGAGCTTTCGTCTTGGCAGCTAGCCGATCTTCGGGGTCGAGAGCTACTGCGGCCCCAAATAGCAGGCATTACCAATCTGATGCATGATCATCAAGATTATTATAGAAACTTCGCCGATTACGAGGCAGATAAAACCACAATATTCGAGCTTCAGGGCGCGGAAGAGTTTTCGATTTTCCCGGACGACGAGTATGGACGACGATGGAGTAAAGCATCAGTGTCCAAGTCATATCTGGTGAGAAAAGGTGAGCCGCGTGAGAAATTTTTCAAGGGTTCGTTTATCGGCGGCGGAAATGTAGGATACTTTAGCGACGGGGTGGAGCGAGAACCACTTATAGCCAAAGAACTTCGGGTGCCAGGCGAGGCTTTTCGCTTGAATCTTCTCTTCGCCGGCACCATGGCCCGGCTTTGGGGCCTGGATTCACGGGAGATTCTGGAAACCTCGGAGAGCTTTGCAGGGATACCCTACCGCATGGAGTTCTTCTTGGAACGCGATGGAATACGCTACTACGATGACACAGCCTCTACAATACCTAGCGCTACTGCGGCCGCGTTGCTAGCAATAGACCGCCCGGTGATATTGATTGCCGGCGGCGCTAACAAGGAACTCGACTTCTCTCCCTTCGAGGAGACTGCAAAAAAGGCAAAGAGCATAATCATGCTAGCCGGCAGCGCAACTGATATCTGGCTTCCCCGCTTACGCGCCATAGGTTTGGAAATCGAAGATGCCAAGCACAGCATGGCCGCCGCGGTTGCGACAGCGAAAAGAGAGGCTAGAAGCGGCGATGCTATTATCCTTTCACCCGGAGCCGCCAGTTTCGGCATGTTCCGCCATGAATTCGAGCGGGGCGATATTTTCAAGGCCGCGGTAATGCAAGAAAATCCCCCCTACCCGGGCGATTAACCCCTCGCAATGACAAAGCTAGAGGCGCTCCAAAATCCAGCGGATTAAAACCCTGATAATTCATCCGAACGCTGATTATGAGAAGACTCCTAATCAGGATTGCATCGCCACCGCTAAGAAATCCATTTGAAGAGCACTCATTCCGCCACGGCACCTCTCCGGCGAACCAGCTACCTGCACTTGCTCCACCCACAGCTCGGACAAGTCGCACAGCCCTCACGAAAAATAAGCCCGGTTTCGCATTCGGGGCAGCGCCAATCTCCAGTGACTATCTCCTCCCCATCGCGGATATACTTTTTGAGTACTCGCCCCACAACTCTCTCGAAATCGGTGAACTGAGTGTCTTTTTGAAGTTGTCTTATGATGAACTGCAGCGGAGTGCCGTGACGAAGAGCCATCGAAATAAATCTGGCAAGCGATGCATTGGGTGTGTCATACAAGGCTGTGAAGTCCTTAAGAACCAGTGGTGGATTCTTATCTGCAATAAGCAAATCGTATCGTCCCTTCTTCACCTTGCGCACCACGCCCTTTGTATGACTATCGATACTGACTTCCTCGTCGTCCGGCACATCGATCCAGAATATCTCGTAGGGACTGCCGTTGAGACTTCCGGTTATTACGATGTACCGCTTACCCCTCACTTTCACCCGATGTATTTCACAGGGCAACTCGCCGGGGCGAGTAGGCGCGGAGCTGCGAGATATGAATTTGCCGGTGCTCTTATCAGAATGCTCTAAAACCCCTTTCATACTGCCCTCGGGATTGAAAGTGGTAAAACCCTTGAGTCCTTTTTTGTAGGCGTAGAAGAAAAGATCCTTGTATTTGTCGAAACTTGTGCCGGGGGGGAGATTAAGGGTTTTGGAAATCGCGTGATCGATGTTTCGTTGAACAGCGGCTTGAAGGTCTATCGAGCGGTATGGGTCTATATCCGCCGCGGTTACCATCCAGGGAGGAGCGGAATGGTTATTGCCCTCCTTCTCCTTCCAAGCCAGCCATCCTGCATCGAAGACCGTTTCAGTTGTAATCTCTTCGCCCCTACCTGCCCGGATATTGCGTTCATACTGAAGCGCAAAGGTGGGTTCTATTCCGCTAGAACAATTCTGCCCCACCGAAAGACTTGTCGTGCCAGTGGGAGCGACGGTGTTAATCTGTATATTTCGCAAACCCTGCCTGGCGATTAGAGCCTTGATTTCCTCTGGCAGAGTTCGAACGAAATTAGCGGCTAGAATAGAAGACGGATCAAAGGCAGGGAAGGGAGCTTTTTCGGCCGCGAGTTCGGTAGATGTTCGATAGCTGGCATCTCGCAGCGCGGCCGACATTTTCGACGCAAACTCGATCGATTCATCGGATCCATAAGTTATGCCTAGCATGGTCAGCGCCGTTCCCAGGGCTGTAAAGCCCAGTCCGATGCGCCTCCATTTCTTAGAGAAAGCTTCAATCTTATCCAAGGGATACGTTGTTACATCAAGTACATTGTCCAAAAAGCGTATTCCAATTCCCACGGACTTGGCAAAGGCCCCATAATCGAAGTGTGCATCCGAGCTAAAGGGCTCGATTACAAACTCCGAAAGCTTCATCGCTGCCAAGCAACATAGGGAATAGGAGGGCATCACAAGCTCTCCACAGGGGTTTACCCTGTCCATTGCAAAGGCCCAATAACCATTGTTGAATCTTTCTACGGTATCCGAATTGAAGATTCCAGGTTCGTTGTGTATAAAGGCATGCCGAGCTAACTTATCATAAAGCTCCCTTGCGCGAACGGTTTTATAAACCCTACCACCGAAATGTAGTTTGAACTCCCCATCATTTTCTACGGCATTCATGAAATCATCCGTTATTTTCACCGAAATATTGAATTGAGTTAGTTCCTTATTTGCATCACCCCGCTTGACATCGATGAATTCCTCTATATCGGGGTGAGAAATATCCAAGAGGGCAATGTGAGCGCTTCTTCGCTGACCTCCTGTCATGATTGTCTTCGCACTCTGATCGAATATTCTCAAGAAACTGACTATGCCGGATGATTCACCCCCGCTAGAGAGGGGGTCGCCCTTGGGTCGGAGTTTGGAGATATCGAATCCCACTCCCCCGCCCATCTTGCTAATTACAGCATCCTCTTTCAAGGAGTCGTATATTCCTTCCAAGGAATCCTCGACATCGATGGTGAAGCAGTTGTTGTAATTTTTCATGGCGCTCTTGGGTCGGGCATTCGCAAGAATACGCCCAGCGGGAATAAGTCTGCCTGAGTGCATTTCCTTATAGAAGCTTTCTTCTATTTCGGCTCTTAGCGGCTTTATCTCCGCCGAGGCAACTTCCCTGGCTACGCCCCTAAACACCTCCTCTACCGATTTCTCGCCATGGAGCATATACTTACGTCTGAATATCTCCTCACACAGCGGCTGCTTGAATGTAAAATTCTTCTTCAAAACAACAGACATAATCCCCTCTGTCAAATTGCGTATCTTAATAGGGTTAAAAATACCGACAGAATCTCTATATGTATAGCATCTAGAGCTCTATTTGCCGACAAAAATACTAGCTGACTTAACTAGTTCAACTGCCGTCGAATCATAAGAAACTAGAACAAAACTGCCGGGTACTTCGATAGAATGTCCGACAAATTAACCAGAAGCGAAAATAAATCCCCCATACGGATTCCCGAGTAGGTCCAATAGCCATGGGAGCCTAGTCCGTACTGATTCCATTATTCATTTTGAATCCTACTAAAACTCATCGATAGGTTCACGACTTCATCGGATCTTGGTGCGGGGCTTTTTTTTAAAGCTACTTAGTGCAGTTCACCAAACTCCTTCTCGCCGCATGCCAGGCAAGCGTGGCACACTTCACCCGTAGAGGGAATTGGACAATACCACCGAAAACCATTAAGTCTCCCCATTCTTCCAGGCTATCTGAGCTCTCCTCGCCGCGCAGCACTCTTAGAAAAACATCGATTAGCCGCTGGGCTTGCTCAAGGGTTTTGCCGATAAGCCGCTCGCTCATCAGAGAGGCCGATGCGGTGCTGATGGCGCAGCCGTAACCATCAAAACGAACCGATTCAATCCTTCCATCCTCCCCCATTACAAGTTCCAACTTCAGTGAATCACCGCAGGAAGGATTCTCATGCAAATACTCGTCTGCTATATGGGATAGATCGGCTCTATTGCGTGGGAATTTGTAGTGATCGAGTATTATCTCCTTGTAGAGATCATCCAGTTCTCCCTTCACCTGAAATACTCCTTCGCGCCAATTATAGCGTCAACCAGACGGTCTATTTCACGGATGGTATTATATGGCGCCAAGGAGGCTCGAGCCGTGGATTGGATGCCTAAAAATCGCATTGCCGGCTGAGCGCAGTGATGGCCTGAGCGGATGGCTATCTGAGCCTTATCCAAGTATTGGGCCACATCGTGGCTGTGAATACCCTCCAGATTAAAGGAGAATATTCCCTGACGCAAATTCGTATCGGCTGGTCCGTAGAGTCTTAAGCCCTCGACGGACATGAGTTTCTCATATGCGTATGCGCCCAACTTCACTTCGCGGAGCTCTAAGCGGGAAAATCCAGCCATGCTCATCCAATTCAAAGCCGCTGCCAAGCCCACTATGGCGGCTACATTGGGAGTTCCAGCCTCGAATTTATACGGCAGTTCATTCCATGTACTTTCCTCAAGTTTCACCATGGATATCATTTCACCGCCAGTTTGCCATGGAGGCATTTTCTCCAACCATTCCTCACGACCCCAAAGAACTCCAGCACCCATCGGTCCATAGGTTTTATGGCCACTGAAAACCAAGAAATCCACACCTGCGGTCTGAACGTCGATTGTTAGATGAGGAAGCGATTGAGCCGCATCCAATACCATAACGGCATTATGCTCGCTACACCAAGTAGAGATATCTTGTATTGGATGAATAGTTCCGAAGGCGTTCGAAATGTGAGCGACAGCAAGGATGCGAACTTTGTCTGCTCTTCCGTCCTTCTCCAGAGTCTTTAGAAAGCCCATGTTCAGAGTGGTGTCCCTGTTAGCAGGAATAACTACAAATTCCGCGCCAGCACGCTTAGCCGCTTGTTGCCACGGGACAAAATTGGAATGATGCTCAAGAGCGCTCACAAGCACGATATCGCCTGGACTAAGTAGCAAATCTCCCAAACTCCAGGCACAGAGATTCAGGCTCTCGGTGCTGCCTTTAGTAAAAATAATCTCACGTGGCGAGGAAGCGTTTAGATGCTGTTTCACCACATGTCTGGAATTCTCAAGCGCCAAGGTGGAAATCTCAGCTAGTTTATATATGGAACGATGAACATTGGCATTTTCCTCCCTGTAGTAGAAGTCCATCGCTCTAAGCACCGATTCGGGTTTCTGACTTGTAGCGGCATTATCAAGATAAGCGAGTTCTGGGTTTTCGGCGAGTAGTGGAAAAGCTTCTCTAATCTCCTCACCCAATTCTAACTTGGAATCAATACTGGAGAAGTCAAAGGTCATCTAGGCATCCTTGTTAAATGTAATCGGGCAGCTGTACATAGATATCCGAGTCCCTTTGCTCAACGGGATAGGCGTTCACCCCTTCGGTTGCGGGCAAACCTCTAACATCACCGTTTCTACAATCAAAGGAAGATCCATGTTTCTCGCAGTATACACGCCCATTCCAAACCTCACCGGACGAGAGTTTCGAGTATTCATGCGAACAAGTATCATCAAGGGCCCCCCATCCATCGGCGAGTTTGAAAATCACGATATCGTAGCCCTCTAAATCAACCGCCAGAGATGATTGATATTCGGGTAGATCGACAAACTCCGAGAGTCCAGCGGCTCTCAACCATCGACCCATAATCTATTCATGTCGATCGCAACGTCAATGTCGCGCTCAAGCATTTCCCGCACCAAGGCCGGTTCATTATTAAAAGCCTTTAACAGGAAGCCACGGACAAGCTCGCGAGTAGCTTCTTTTCGCGAAAAACCACGAGTCTCCAGGTAAAAAATTTGCTTATTATCGAGCCGCCCCGTTGTAGAACCGTGACTGCATTTGACATCGTTAGTTAAGATGTTCAATTTCGGAAGTGAATCCGAACGCGCCCCAGCACCCAAGATAAGATTGTTGTTAGTAAGATAGGCGTCGGTTTTTGCGGCATTAGGCTGCACATTTATCAAACCTTGGAATATGGCGTGGTTTATCACCGCACCCTTGTAGAGAGCATTGGAGGTGGCATGGGAGGCGCGATGCTCCTGAATCGTGCCGATGTCATAGTGCTTACCCCTCCCTGCCAAATAAGCCCCGCTTAGCCGGACATCGGCCCCCCTTCCCTTTAGCAGAACCCTAGAATGCGTCTTTAGCAGAACCGATCCAAAATGAGCCTCGCGAAATTCCAGGCCGGCATCCTCTTCCACTTCAAGACGACCGTGCAAAAATGTAACAGTCGATGTCCCAAAATTCTGTCGCAGTGTAATATCCAGTCTTGCCCCGGGCGATACAGAGGCGCTCAGGCCCCCATTGACGATTGGAGTTATAAATTCATTGTGCTTTGAAATCCCTTCCAAAGACCAAATAATGAGTCCTCTCGAACCCGATGCAGCCGTGATATGCAAATGGGGAGCCGAACATAGAACTTCCCGAGCATCACCAGAATTCCTGGAAACCAGCCGCTCTTCTATCAATATGGGTTTGTCTAATTCCCCGATAATCTCAATCACAAGAGCACCAGGCATGTCTCGATAGTGCCATGCCGTAATCCTCTCTGCAGATTCATTTAGTTCGGCCTCACACATGTGCTCTAGGATTTCGGGGTAGTTATCAGGAGAAACCCAGCACAAATTCAAGCCTGAATCCGTCCGAGCTTCGAAACGAGAGCACCCCACCATAACTCCATTTTCACTCACAATCCTTCCGGCATAGCCATCAGGAAGCTGCAACGAGGCAGAAGCTCTGCATTTCGCATCTGGCATCTTAGCCGCAAGACTGGCATTCGAATCTAGGATTCCTCGGGGTAGAAGACGAGCCAAATCAGTTCGCCGCCAGTCTTCCTCATTGGCATTGGGCCAATTAGTCCGTCCAAAAAGCTCTTCCGCCGATCTTTTGAGAGAATTAATCATCCCACGCTTCCTTCCATCTCAAGCTCTATCAGGCGGTTGAGTTCCACCGCATACTCCATCGGCAATTGTTTTACAAGCGGATCCAGAAATCCATTGACAATCATCATCGAAGCCTCTTCTTCAGAGAGACCTCTTGTCATCAAGTAAAAAATCTGATCCTCGCTAATCTTACCAACCCTCGCCTCATGCTCGATGGATACATCCTCAGATCCAATCTCCATATATGGGTATGTCCTGCTTACAGACTTCTCATCGAGAATCAGTGCATCGCAAACCACATGGCTCTTTATGCCGCTCAAACCCTCGTCTGCCTTAATCAGACCGCGATAAGTGGCGATGCCTCCATCCTTGCTAATCGACTTGCTGGTAATCACGCTGGAAGTGTCGGAAGCCGCATGAACAATCTTTCCCCCGGCATCCTGCTCCTGACCCCTGCCAGCAAAGGCGATAGAAAGCACCTCCCCATGTGCGCCTTCGCCCATCAGCCATACAGCCGGGTATTTCATCGTCCGCTTAGAGCCGATATTGCCATCTACCCATTCCACTGTCGCTTTCTCTGCTGCACTGGCCCGCTTGGTAACAAGGTTATAGACATCACCAGACCAGTTCTGAATCGTCGAATACCGAACCCTCGCTCCCTTCTCCGCAACGATTTCCACCACGGCGCTATGCAATGAATCAGTGGTATAGATCGGCGCGGTACAACCCTCGATATAGTGAACAAAGCTATTTTCGTCCGCGACGATGAGCGTGCGTTCGAATTGTCCAAAATTCTCCGAATTAATCCGGAAATAAGCCTGAAGAGGAATCTCAACCTTCACGTTCGGTGGGACATATATGAAACTCCCTCCCGACCAAACCGCGGTGTTCAAAGCCGCAAATTTATTGTCATTGAATGGAACGATTGTTCCAAAATATTTTTGTACAATTTCCGGGCATTTCTCTACCGCTTCTTCCGGCGATAGGAAAAGCACTCCCTTTTCTTTCAAATCCTTATGAATCGAATGATAAACCACCTCTGAATCATATTGAGCGCCAACGCCTGCCAGGAAATCCCTTTCCGCCTCGGGCAAACCCAAACGATCATAGGTTCTCAAGATATCTTCCGGTAAATCCTTCCACGAAGTCACCTGACCCATCGAAGGTTTGGCATAGTAATAGATGTCATCGAAATCGATATCGCTAATCCGCGCTCCCCAATTCGGCATTGGTTTTCTGAAAAAGGCCCGCAAACCTCTTAGCCGATACTCCAGCATCCACTCCGGTTCGCGTTTTTGCGCGCTTATCACTCTAACCAAATCCTCCGAAAGTCCCTTCTGCGGCTTAAACAAAGATTTATCAGGATATGAAAATCCATACTTATAGTCCGTCAATCCCGCTTCTGAGAGAGTCTTCATGCTCTAATCCTCACGTTTTCATCCTCGGATTGCACCGTATCCCTAACCCACTCATACCCATTTGCCTCCAGTTCATCCACTATCTCCGGTCCCCCGGAAAGAACAATTTGTCCATCAACCATTACATGGACTCTATCCGGCTTAACGTAATCGAGAATTCTCTGATAATGAGTTATCAGAAGCGCTCCGAAGCCTCTGCCCCTCAATCTGTTTATCCCCTTTGCAACCACTTGGAGCGCATCAATGTCCAGCCCCGAGTCGGTTTCGTCTAAAATCGCAAAATTCGGCTTCAACATCAGCATCTGAAGTATTTCCATTCGCTTTTTCTCCCCGCCCGAAAAACCTTCGTTTAGGTAGCGATTGATAAAATTCTGACTGATGTCCATGTAATCCATCATTTCTCTGAGTTCTCTGATATATCGGGTAACATCGAACCGTCCTTCCTCGCCCCTACGCAATTCAACGGCTCGCTTAAGAAATTTCCCCACAGTAATGCCGGGAACTTCGACAGGATACTGAAAAGCCAGAAACAAGCCGGCTCGGGCGCGTTCGAAGGTTTCCATTTCAGAAATTTTCACCGTGCCCATGGAGAAATCGCCTTTCAGAATCTCAAGACGAGGATCCCCGGCAACAACCCCTGCAAGCGTACTTTTCCCGGAACCGTTAGGGCCCATAAGAGCGTGAATTTCATTATCAGGTATCTCAACAGATACCCCACGCAATATCTTCTTCCCCGGCAAACCGGCCTCTAAGTTATCAATTTTCAGATTCATGAAATCTCCTTGTCTAAATCGGATAACCCATCATGATTCTCGCATTTTCGCTCATCATGTTTTGATTCCAAGGCGGATCCCAAACCACTCTGATTCTTACATCAGTCGCATCCGTCTGTGTTTTGACTTTGGATACGATGTCGGAAGCAATCACATCCCCAAGAGGGCATCCTGGATAGGTAAGAGTGAAATCAACTTCCGCTATGTTTTCTTCAACAACCTGAACTCTATATACCAATCCCAAGTCGATAATATTCATATTTAATTCTGGATCGATAACATCATAAAGCGCATCTTTTACATCCTGATTACTTGCCATCCACGCTACCTCCCAATGCCGAAAGATCATCAAGAGTGGTATTTTCAATGAAGCTTAGCCATCTGTCCTGAAATACCTGGATAAAGGGCTTGATAGTACAACCGCATTCATCCTGTGCACAGTTCCTATCTGCCGTTAAACAATCGGCAATTCGCTCGTTTCCGCGAACAGCTTCAATAATCTGTTTCAAGCGAATCGAACTTGGCTTCCTAGCCAGCCGATAGCCACCTCTTGGCCCCATCTCAGCAAAAACTACCCCTCCCCCTCGCAATTTCTGTAAGATCAACGCTAGCAATTTGTATGGTATGGTATACCTATTAGATAATTCCCGGGCCGAAATCAGAGACTTGTCCACCTGCCGGGACATCTCCACCAGTGAGATCAAAGCGTATTCCATGTCCTTATTGAATCTAAACACTGCCTTCCTACGTGCTTATACTATCAAAATACTAGTATAAGATGTAATATTGAGAAATGTCAACACACCCGCGCTTCTTTGAGAATTTTTCCAATAACACTGCTGCCTTTCTGCCTGAAATAAACCTAGCGCGAGCCGTTTGACAGGATCTATCGCTTTATAACATGAGAATAGCTGTCAATTCCTCAATTATTTTTAAGTTAATCAGTAAAAAAATCTTAATATTCTCGTTTTTTTAGTTCTTATGCGATATAATGCTATCATTATGAAAAGAGATATTCTATTAATCGTAACTGGGCTTTTGGTTCTGCTTTGTTTATCCTCACCCTTAAGTGCCGTGGATCTCAGAATTGATTATCTTGATGGGAACCTAGAATACAGAGCAATCAGGGGCTCTTGGCAGCAACTAGGAATTGGAGATCTCATCCCGAGCGAGGGTTCTGTTCGACTCTCGGGCAATGGTTTTGCTGAACTTTCCGCCGGAGCTAGGAAGGTTACTCTTACAAAAGACGGAGTGTACAGCAATGCCGAACTTATTGGCGATAATACAGATGCCGTAAATCTTCGCCAATTAATCGGTTCAAAGTTCTCATCGCTGATTAAACGCGTCGATACATCGAAGAACACTGCAGCCGCAGTTCGAGCGCGTAGGACTGAGGCCGATGATTCTATTGCTTGGGAAGACGATTCAACCGATTATCTCCAGGAAGGAATGATTCTAATGAACAAGGGCGATTTCGTTGGCGCCAATGAGTTATTCAAAAGAGGCGCATTATGGGAATCAGGTGCCTTGCAGCGCGAATCTCTATTTCGACAAGGAGAAACTGAACAAATACTGGGCAATCCTAGAGTAGCACGTGATATCTTAACCAGTATCAGCCCTCTTAGAAGCGACCCATTTTTGGGCGAGTACTCGGTTGTTATGGCCACCTTGTACCTCGAAAGCAGGGAGTATGCGAAAGCCGACTCAGTGCTTGCTTTCTATCTGGATATTACTCCAAAGGATGAGACGGCTCAGTCTGCCTGGTATCTTTCCGCTCTCAGTATGGATGCGCAGGGAAACAAATCCGGCAGTAGGAACAGTTTGCAAAAGGCCGTGGAGCTTGGCCCGGACACTTTAATTGGTATAAACGCCGCCCAGATGCTAAGAAGATAATAATTGAAGTAAAACCTCATAGATTGAAAAACACCCTACCCCCGCCGCGCGCGGGGGTTTTTTAAACATTGTGGCAGGCTACGAAATGGCCTGCACCTCTGTCTCTGAATTCGGGGGTGAATTCTCTGCAAATCTTCGAAGCCAAAGGACATCGCGCCTCAAAACGGCAGCCATCTGGTGGTTCAATTGGCGAGGGCACATCTCCCTTTAGGATAATTCTCCTGCTTTTTTTCGTTAAATCCGGATCCGGTATTGGTATCGCAGACAGAAGCGCCTTAGTGTATGGGTGTTGAGGATGTGCGTAGAGCTCATCGCTTTCGGCAATTTCCGCAAGAGCACCCAGATACATCACCCCTATCCTATCGGAAATATGCCTTACCATGGACAAATCGTGGGCGATAAACATATAAGTTAGTCCCATATCATCTTGAAGATATTCCAGCATATTGACGATTTGAGCCTGAATCGAAACATCCAGCGCCGAAATAGGCTCATCGCAGATTATCAGTTCAGGTTCTACTGCCAAGGCCCGAGCAATCCCTATCCTCTGGCGCTGACCTCCTGAGAATTCATGTGGATAGCGATTCGCGTGCTCCCGCTTCAATCCAACATAATCTAGTAGTTCGAAAATCCTATCCTGCCGTTCTTGATCCTTGGAAATATTATGTACCAAAATGCCTTCTCCTATGATTTCGGTAACCGTCATCCGAGGATTCAAGGAAGCATAGGGATCTTGGAAAATCATCTGCATCCGCTTACGAAAAGGCAGAAGATTTTTCTCTCTAATAGTAGTGATGTTAACTCCATCAAAGAAGATTTCACCTCCGGTAGCGTTATAAAGACGTATTATAGTTCGACCCATAGTAGATTTGCCGCAGCCGGACTCACCTACAAGTCCAAATGTCTCCCCGCGGTCAATATGGAAGGAGATATCATCAACGGCCTTCAGAAATAATTTCTTACTGATTAAAATGCTCTCTCCGCGAATCCGGAAGTATTTGCGGAGATTTCTTACTTCTAAAAGACGTTTCTGTTTATTCAACAATGCTTCCTTTGCTATATCCGTCGATTTCCGGCGCATTGCCATGAAGCAACCAACACGCGGATGTATGAGTATCGCTCAGACGGAAATTGGACGGAGCTTTATGCAAGCATAACCTCATTGTGTGTGGGCAACGTGGCGAGAAGGGGCAGCCCTTCGGTGGATGCATTAGATCCGGGGGTGTGCCCTGAATCGGAGCCAGACGTTCTCCGCTAATTGACAGGTTAACCTTCGGTACAGACTGGTGTAAGCCCACCGTATATGGATTTTGGGGATTGTAGAAGATGTCTCTCTCGTTTCCTGTTTCCATAACAGTTCCACCATACATCACTATTATCCTGTTGCACACTTCGGCTATTACTCCCAAATCGTGAGTAATCAAGATTATCGAGGTATTGATTCTCTTTCTCAAATCGTTCATCAAATCCAAGATTTGGGCTTGGATAGTTACATCCAAGGAAGTTGTTGGTTCATCGGCTATTAGTAATCTGGGATTGCAGGATAAGGCAGTTGCAATCATCACTCTCTGCCGCATTCCACCTGAAAATTCATGCGGATAGCTCCTAATCTGCCTTTCGGGCTCCGGAATTTTGACCAGCCTCAACATTTCAACCGCCTTGGCCATAGTCTCCTTCCGGCTCAAATCCCGCCTATGGTAGCGAATAACTTCAGCCATCTGATTTCCGATTCGATAGACCGGATTCAAAGATGTCATAGGATCCTGAAATATCATAGATATCTCATTTCCGCGCAATTCTCTCATCTCTTGTCGATTCTTTTTTAACAGATCTTCGCCATCGAATATAATCTCGCCTTGTTTAATCCTCCCGGGACTTTCGATTAGGCCCATTATCGAGAGCGCGGTAACACTTTTACCGGAACCAGATTCACCAACAATCCCCAATACATCGCCTCTTTCCAGGCATAACGAGGCCCCTCTAACCGCCTGAATCTCCCCCAGGTGTGAAAAAAAGGAGGTGCTGATATTCTTTACTTCAAGTAAGGGTTTGTCTCCCAAAGTTTAGCCCTTCCTCAGCCTGGGATCTAGCGCATCACGCAAACCGTCTCCCAGGAAATTGAAAGACAGCATTGTAATCGCAATAGCAATCGATGGAAAAAACAATTGATATGGGAAGGACAGCAAGGCCGAGAGAGCATCTTCGCTCAAAGTTCCCCAAGAGGCCATCGGAGCCGAAACACCCAATCCAATGAAACTTAGAAAGGCTTCAAGGAAGATGGCCCTGGGAATCATCATTGTCATGGATATGATAATAGGACCGATTGTGTTGGGTATCAGATGTCTTGATATGATTGATCGCTTTTTCACACCCAGAACTCTGGCGGCCAGGACAAACTCCTGGCCTTTTAGGGATAAAACCTGCCCTCGAACTAGCCGCGCCATGGTAATCCAGTAAACACTTCCCAGCGCGATTATCATGGTCCATAGGCCGCGGTTATTCACCAGAACCATAATGATAATCACATAAATGGTTAATGGGATGGAATTGAGAATATCGACAAGTCTCATCATAAGGATATCGGTGAGACCTCCCTCATAACCGGCAATACTGCCATATACAGCGCCAATTAGAAGATTCGCCAACGAGGCCACGAAGGCCACTATAAGCGATATCCTAGCGCCATACATAACCCTAACCAAAATGCTCCTGCCAACCGAGTCACTTCCAAAAGGATAGGTTCTGTTGAATACTGTCTTTGTAACCTCGGATATCGGATCGCCCCCATTGACCGCTAGGGTTAAGTCATAATCTGCTTCCTTGCCCGGCAGCAAATTATAAGAGAAATCAAGCTCTATCTCCAAACCATTCTTGATATCTGTGTACGTGTAAATCTTAGACTCCGAATCCTTGCTCGTATCGAAAATCCGCTCAAGCAAAAAGCCCCTCTCATTTACACGAAGTAATCGATAGTCACGAGTTAGAAAGACATAATAGTCATCGGCCACTTCGTAAATGTCCAGCCTGGGCGGTGTCTTGGCATAGTCCAAAATCTGGTCCGAGTATGAGAATCGTGAAAAAAGCGGTCCCATAAAAGCAAAGAGAACTATAAACGCCACTCCGGCAAGTCCAACCATGGCCAATTTGTGTTCTTTCAAGCGTCGCCATGCATCTTGCCAATAGGTAAGAGACTTCTCAAGGGTTTCCAGACTCTGGCTTTCTTCCTTACCTACAAATTCGAAACTGCCTGTCTCGAGAGTCATACCTAAGCGATTTCCTTATCGAATCTTATTCGCGGATCGATTAACGCGTATAAAACGTCCACCAGATAAATCATAAAGACATAGAAGCAAGCGTAGAGAACTGTAACACCCATGATTACCGTGTAATCCCGATTGGAAACGCTCTCTACAAAGTACCTGCCAATTCCGGGAATGGCAAAAATGCGTTCTACAACAAAGGATCCCGTCATAAGAACAGCAATGGCGGGGCCCAGATAGGTAATCACGGGTATCAAAGCGTTTTTCATCGCATGCTTGCCTATTACAGATAGCTCTCTTAAACCATTCGCGCGCGCTGTTCGAATATAGTCCTGCCTTAGCACTTCCAACATACTTGATCGGGTAAGCCGAGCCACAAATGAAAGCGAATATCCGCTTAGAGCAATTACAGGCCCGATATATGCCAAGGGAACTCTCAATCCAAAACTGGGCACCCATCCCAGTTTTCCAGCAACCAAGTAGATGTACAGGGTGGCTAAAACGAAATTGGGAATTGTAACCCCCAGGGTAGCCATGAACATAACGAAATAATCAACGGGGCGATTCTGTTTCAAAGCGGATATCATCCCGATAGGAATTCCAAGTATTATGATTAGCAGAACGGAAAGGAATCCAATACTTGCGGTAGTTGGAAAACCAATCCCAATCAGCTTATTTACAGAAACACCCACTTTGGAAAAAGACGGGCCCAAATCGAAGGTTACCAAACCTTTCATGTAGTCTAAATATTGAACAATAAGCGGTGCATCCAAATTGTATTTGGCGTTAAGCGCCCGCATGATTTCATCCGGCACGGGGCGTTCCCTTGTAAATGGTCCCCCGGGGATGGAACGCATCATGAAGAAGGTAGCCGTCGCAATCAGAAAAATCGTAAACAGAGAGTAGAGAAACCGTCTAAGGAAGTAGTTTCTCACTATGCAAAGCCTTTATGAAGAAGCAGCATCAACATAAGGAATGGGTCTGATCGTTTCCGAACAGCCCATTCCCCCCTGCCCTATCTTTCAATGTATGCGCTGCTGAAATCCACTGCTGAGAGTACGCTCCTTGTCCAGTTCTTTACATGCGGGGATGATAGATAATCCTCGGTGTAGTGATACACGGGAGCAACAGGCAATTCATCCATAAGAATTTTTTCCGCGGCATAAAGGGCCTCAAAATGCTCCGCGCCGGTTGTAGTATTGGCCTTGGACATAAGTTCGTCGAAAACAAGATTGCTGTAATTTGGATCATTATAGGTGTTCTCCGTCTCGAATATCGCAAGCATACCCATGGGATCCATGAAGTCGGTTAGCCATCCGCCGCGGGAAACCTCGTAGTCACCCTCTTTCCTTGTATCTTGGAACACGGCCCATTCCTGATTTTCAAGATCTGTTTCAATGCCCAGATTTGTCTTCCACATCTCCTGCACCATTTCGGCCACCTGTTGGTGTCCCTCGCTAGTGTTGTACATAATGGTGAATTTCGGGAAACCCTCGCCATTGGGATATCCGGCCTCCGCCAATAAGCGCTTTGCCTCTTCAATTCCACTTCCGTCAGTCGGTATTCCACTGCTTGCAGCAGTTTGAGCAAAATCATTTCCCTTATCGTCAATGAAGCCCACGGGCACAAATCCAGCAGCGGGAACACTTCCCTTACCCTGAATCTCAGAAATCTTCTCCCTATCTATGGCAAGAGTAAGAGCTCTTCGCACCCTTATATCCTTCCACATGTCCAAATCCAAATTGAAGTTGTAATAATATGTTCCAAGGAGCGGAAATATATAATACTCCGGATCCTCTGCAACCAACCTGGGAATTTCCGCTGGAGGCACCTCGCTCAGGAAATCGAGTTCGCCCGCCTGATAGGCGGTGTATCCGGTGGTGAAATCATCAATGAATTTAGCTTCGATAGCAGACAATCTCACCTCATCGGCCTTCCAGTAGTGGCGATTTTTCTCCATTCTCAAACCTTCGCCGATTTTGTACTCTGTGAGCTTGAAGGGGCCATTGCTTATAGCCAATTCCGGATCGATTGCCCAAACTCCATCCGGCCCGGCCTCAACAGAGCCTTGCTTAACAGGCAGGAAATGGTAAAAAGCCATAAGCGACATGAAATAATCCGTTGGATGTGTGAGATTCACTTGTAAGGTGTAATCATCCAAGACTTTGATTCCGACATCTTCCAAAGATCCCTTACCCTCTGCTGCATTCTGCGCCCCAACTATATTGGTATACTCCCAAATCCAGGAGTACTCGGATGCCGTCTCGGGATCCATAGCACGCTTCCAAGAATACTCGAAATCGTGTGCTGTCAATCTCGAGCCATCGGACCAGCGTGACCTACGAAGCTTGAAAGTAACGGTTTTACCATCGTCGGTAGCTTCCCAGCTCTCAGCTATGCCAGGCATAACAACACCTTCCTGCTCGCGAAACAAACCTTCATAAAGATTGTTGATGATATCTCCTCCATCAGTCGCACCGTTCAGACCTGGATCTATGGTCTTAGGACCGGCCGAAGCAAGATTCCAATAAAGCGTCGAGTCAGATCCCCCACCTATAATCCCATCTCTACAGGCGGTGATTGCAAAAACCAGTAGTAAAGCCGATACCGCAATCGCTAAAAAAACTAGTTTCCTTTTCAACATAATCCCTCCTTAATAAGGATAAAAGAATCTACACCTTAATAAGCATTTCTGTCTACTGGTAATCGAATCCTGATTTAATTAAAAGCAGGTTCTTATTTGAAATCTAATTCTATACTCTGAATCCTGGGCCAAAAACCATGTGAATCTGCGATTTTCGCCCGTGATAATACTGCCGCAGATTCTTAGAATATCCATGCCTTATCCCTAGTGCGAGAATTTTTAAGCACACATACACATCGTATCCCACCCGAATAGATGCCAACTACGAAGCATTTCGAGAATTTTCAAATACTAATTCTCCAAAATAACTATCTCCACCCGTCGATTCTTTTTCCTGCCTTCAACGGTGGAATTATCACCGATTGGACGCGAATTACCCATGCCTCGAATTACCACTTGTGAATCTGTCTTCACTTCGCGCTCGATAAGAAATCGAGCTACGGCCTGTGCGCGTTGATAGGAAAGCTTCAATCCATCCGAACTACCAGAAATCTTTGCGGTGTGGCCAATAACCAAAATATCTCTATCAGGATAGCGCTCAAGTAAACTTGCAATCTTTCCTAGTTTCTTCTCCTCACCACTAAGCATCCGTGCCTCGTTCGGCACAAAATGTATATGTTCCAGCAAAATACTAATCCCTTCGTCAGTGGATTCAGCCCTAATACCACCGTTAGTCAGCTTTTCAATCTCTTCGATTATCAAGTCCTTATCAAGCACGGCAGAATATACTGCCTTACCTCTCGAAATGCCCATGAAAGTGAGCTCCATACCATTATTCATAAGATAGGTGTATTCAAATTTGCCTGTTTCCGCATAATTTCTTCCGACGCTAGCATCCCATAAGACTTCCTGCCAGAATGCTCCGATAATCTCAACGGGAAACCAGTCATAAGAATCAAAAAAATCAAAGGTATTCAAATCTGGAGTCCACTGATAGCTGCTGTTCATTGAAATTTTTTCCAAGTTCCTCCCATCACGTTCAAGTGATCCCAGATACTCGTAGTTCGCCGTGAATGGAATTTCCAGTAGCATGTCGATGTGAAAAAACAATTCCCTGAAATCAAGAACCTCCACACCGTCTGCCGTCCATTTATCGCCCGGAAACACAGGATAATCAGGATAAACTGGAATATTGCGAGTCATAGGAACCGGTGATTCCGCTCCGATGTCCGAAAGGCGTCCACGAACATCTCTTCGATACACAACCTCATAGTCTTTGAACCAAGAATAGGTATTGGATTCTGCATCCCTCTCGGATATCTGATATCCAACTCTCAACAGACCATCTCCCCCTTCTCCTTCGACAATCTCGACAGAAATTTTGTTTCTAATCCGTGAGCTGGAAACGTACTCCCTATCTATTAGCACCTTTTCATCTATAATGCTGGTTAGGTGCCACATATCGCCCTTGTTATGGATGTAGTTGAGACGAGCCTGAGAGAAAATAGGAGAAATTGGATAAAATGCGAACAAAACGGATGCAAGACAGAAGACACGAAATCGCCATATCAACATCGAATACCCATGTTTCTGGATAGCGAAGCATTCAGAACAGCATGTAAAGCGAACTAGCGCGTGCATTTTAGCTCTGCGATTATCTCTTGAAAGTTTGCCGGGCAAGCTGAATTTCAAGTAAATCGAACACCCCTTCCATAAAAACCAAAGTCATATTACCAAGGTAGACATACGAGCGAAAAGGTTTTTTGGGGGGAATGGAATATTTAGGCAATATGGTTGAAAACCAGTCCAGTCGTTGCCCGAATTGTTTTTGCACTATACTCTTTGATTTCGATTTTTTCAAATTGCAAATCCACAAGTTCAGAACTGCCGTTTAAGTGATTCTTTCCCGCCCGAAGTATGCTGACAATGTGATTGAGCAAGCGGAGTCTGGAAATTGGCACCGCGTTTTCTCCCGCGGAAGCAGGGGTGCCCGAGACATGCCTAAATTGAGCGAATACTGTGTGAGAAGGTTTGACGGGAACCGATAAACGCCCACCTGATTGGAAGATACGCGCTATACGAAGAGATGATATCTGGTTGCTTGTCGCATTGGAATCCATCCCAATCCTCACGACCATTATCGGAGAATTCGGGCATGAAATTAACTCAAAGTAGCTAGTGAATTCTTCGGCGCTCGGAATTGGTTTGACAGTTTATACACATAACCGCGTAAGGAATTGCACTTAGGCGCTCATAAGTGATTTTCCTTGCACAACTAGCGCAAATACCAAACCGCCCACTCTCCAAGCGGCCGATAGCCGCCTCGATTTTCTTCAATCGAGCTGTATCCTTTGTTCCAATGGCCTCCAGTATTCGAGCATCTATATCATTAGAGGCCACATCTGCGAGATCCTTTACACCCATATCTTCCACTGCTGTTCGGAAATCTATATTTTCATTGATTAGAGTATTTAGAACCTCTTCTTTGAGCTTCACCAATTTCTGCTGCATTTCGACCTTGAACTTTTCGTCCATAGAATACTCCGTAAAAAGCGCACACAATCTGAACGATAGGTCTTAGTTTGTCAATATGGACGGTGCTATTTTGTAGGATGCAAAGCAGTCGAATTAGTTGGCGTTTCTGCGTCCTTGACTAGACGCCACGCTGGAGAATAATATAGGTTTAAAAAAAAGCGAAGTAAGGAGGGGCTCTTTGAAGGAAGAGGCCATAGAGGTGGAAGGAGTTGTGAAAGAGTCTCTTCCCAACACCATGTTTCGAGTTGAACTGAAAGCGGGTCATTTGATTTTAGCCCACTTATCAGGGAAAATGCGAAAACATTATATACGTATAGTGCCGGGCGACAGAGTTCGCATTGCCCTATCCCCTTACGATCTCACCAGGGGCAGAATAATTTATCGAGAACGCTGACGCAATATGAACCAAGTTGCGCCCGAGCCGCCATCTTTTGCCTCGGCTCTTCTAAATTCTCCAACTTCGCTGCTACTCTCTAGACAGTCACGAACCAGAGAACTCAGTATTGCCTGACCCTTGGAGTGCAGTCCTTTGCCATGAATAATCAGCCCCTTTCGAAGTCCACGTTTTCGCATCGAGCTGATAAAAACCTCTATTTCCTTCCTCGCCTCAGGGCCAGTCGAACCATGCAAATCTAGTACATCCTGATGATTCTTCCGTTTCCAATTCACTCTAATCTCTTCCCGATTGACAGAATCCCCCCTGACTTTAGCTTCAAGTGCTCGAATATCAGGCGGATATTTATCAAGCCAATTCTTGCTCATCTTGGGATGCTTGCCTCGTTCGCTTCTAAGATTTCTCTATCTATCCAATATCGCACCAAAATTCATTCCCATATCTTCCCTGAAACAAGCGAAAAACGCGGGAAGCCAATCCTCCTTTCCATAAGCAGTTTATATTGGACACTGGCCAATCTCAAAAAGGCATTTCCTCCTCGTATAAGAAGATAAATCCAGCCGGCGGATTCGAAATTCTCCTAAGTCTGCTCTGAACCTTCTTATCGCCACTGCAAGTGGGCCAAAATAATCGCAAAACGCCAACAACAGTAATCGATAGAAGCAGAAAGATGCAGATAGTACAAGTAAAATCAGTTTCCATACACCCCAATGAAAAATCAAAGCAGTTAGAACAAAAACACCAAGGCAATCGAATCAGATTAGGGTACAAAGTGTCCTAAACTGGTGCCCGGATTCTCAAATAGCCGCTCCTCAAAACCCGGATCTAGGGCTCAAGATCAACTCGCCTAACTACTTTTAGAACTACGCGGAACTAACGATGGAATACATCAGTTGCCTATGAGAAGGAGTAGCCTCATCTTATCCCACGGGGAGTCCGGGGACTCTATTCAGCCCGCCAGAAACTGAGGGGAATGGGTTGTTTTTAGAGCCTCGGAGGCGCTTCCAAAAGAACCTATCTCCTCTATTTCATAATTATTGAGGATCAATTCAAAAGAGTTCGTTCTGATTCTCACTTGACTCCCCACAAAACGGTCTCTTTAGGCGAATTAGGCATCCGGTATGCAGGTGGAATTAACCGCGATCGTCTCTTCTGACTATCTTGTGCTTCCATCCGCATCCCTACGGCCCGAAGGGTCGCCGCTCATTCTCTAAGTCCGGTAATCGGAATTCATTTTGACGTACTCCTCCGATAAATCTGAAGCAATTACCGATGCGGAAGCCATTCCCTTATTCAAAGCAATCTCGATTTCCACTTTCTTCTCATGAGCTGGCCATTCACGCGCCGGTAAGGGTAACTCCGAATCCTTGAGGTAGTCTCGCAAGAATTCCTCCACCTTGTCTCCTAAATGAAACACTCCATTGCGGAAGACAGTCCTTCCGCCAATGCCAAGTTCCATCCTCTCGAGATTGATTTCAATTCCCAAGCGCGCGCATTCTGCCCCCAGCGACTGGAGAATTCGACCAACATTTGGATCGTTACCCCTTATCGCCAATTTGCTTAAAGGTGCATTGGCCACTGCGCGCGACAAGCTATGGGCCGCAGCAACATCTGAGGCGCCATAAACGCTTACCCTAATTACATGGGCGCAGCCTTCGCCATTTCTGATCACATCCTCGGCCAGATTGGATGAAACCTTTTTCAAGGCATTTCTAAACTCATCGTTGCCAGGGTAGGAATGCAGGCAGGAAGATAACAGAAAAACGGAGTCGCTTGTGCTGGTTTCACCGTCGACGCTTATCCTGTTGAAGCTCTCATCTACCGCCTCCAGGAAAATTCGCCTTCCTACATCTCGCGGGAAATCCACATCGGTTAAAATGAAGGCAAGTAGCGTTGCCATATTCGGCTCAACCATTCCCGCCCCCTTGGCAATTCCCACGACTCTTCCCGTACCGCAGCTCTGTGAACGAACCTTTGGCCAGGAATCAGTTGTCATAATTGCCTTGGCCAATTCAAGAATCAAACCCGTGCCCATGCTGTCCTTGAGTTTCCTGATAACAGTCTCCATCTTCTTGAGGGGCAAAGCCCAGCCAATAACTCCCGTCGAAGAGGGTAAATAGGGAGCAGAGTCCTCAAAAATTTCACCGCAGAGCTTCGAAAGTCGCCAAGACGCTTCAAGTCCTCCCTCCGCGCCAACATTCGCCACCCGATTATTAACGAGAACTCCCTGAATCTGAGACCCTTTGAGCAGCGCTCGCCCAACGACAATGGGCCAACCCGGAAAAGCATTCCTTGAAAAGACTCCCGCGAAAGATGCCGTGGGCTGCAGCATTCTTATTATGCCGAGATTCATTTCCTGCAATCCGCCATTTGGTCTCTCGGGCGGCACAAATTCCAACGAACCCACCCCTATCTCGAATCCGTCAGGGGGAATCGCATCTTCTTCCAATCTACGCTGATAAGCAGAAAAATCAGGATAAAGCATTCGGCTGCATAATAGCCAATAATTCGAAGCTAAACCAGCTCCGACCGAGATTTGATGATTCGCGTGATCAAACCGTATTCCAAAGCTTCTTCCGCATTGAGCCAATAATCCCTATCGGTATCTCCGGCAACCTTCTCCAAGGCCTGACCCGTCTCCTTCGCAATCAGAATATTGATCTTGTTTCTTAGCCTCTCCAATTCACGTGCATGAATCTCGATTTCAGTAGCCACCCCACGCATGCCTGAAAGAGGCTGGTGAATCAAAAAATGAGCATTAGGCAGACTCAGTCTGTTCTCCTTATTGGCGGCAAGATGTACCAAGGCGGCAGCACTGGCAACAGTGCCCATTCCAATTGTTACAATCTCCGGTTTTACAAAGCGCAGCATGTCGAAAATTGCATATCCGGCATCCGCATCCCCTCCTGGCGAATCGATAAACACCTTGATAGGCACATTACCCTCAGCCTCCAGCAAGAGCATGTTTCTAATCAACCTCTCCGCCAATTCCTTATTGATATCTCCAGATAAAAGCAGCGTTCGGGTTCTAAGAAGCTTAGACTGCAAACCCTCATATTCGTCTTTTTCCGAGGGCTTCTCTTTTTCATCATTGTCTTGCATGCAACTTTCCTCCACTAGAAATCGCTATTAGGATTCTACACCAACAAGGCACAGGTGGAATGCTCCGCGTGCAAATTATACCCAAGGCGAAGTGAAGTAATATAACAAGTGATGAGTTCCTAAGACAAGCTTAATGATGAGAAAGCATATCGCGAGCTGGCCGAGCCTAGCAATACAATCCAAGCAGCGCGGCTTTAATATGCAGATATCGTATCGGCTCCACTTCTCGCCAAGCCTTTAATAGAGCGCAAGCAGCTTTGAAATACGCCTGACCCCCAGGATGTGCAGAAAGCTTATCATTCGCGGCCCTTTCACCTTACCGATTAAAACAGAATAAAGCGCCGCAAAAAACTCCTCTGAACCAAGTTTATGCCCATGAATTACATTGTACATCGCCGCGCCGAATTCCCTCTCGGACACCCTGCCTAGTTTCATCTCCACCAGAGTTTTCAGATCCCTTAGCGCCTCAGGCAAATTGGCCGGGGCATTTTGCAAGTTGATGGGACCTTCGGAAGGCTTCCTTAGACTGAAACGAAAATCATCCGGGGCACAATCATTCAGCCAGTTCCAGGCACAGGCCGCCCGCACTTTGAAACTATCTCTGTCTTCCGCTGGCACATCGCCAAGGAAATCAATTACCTTTTCTGCCTTCCCAAAGTGAATTTGCAGGAGAGTTGTAAGATGGCGAAACGAAATTTGATACGGTCGTCTTGTCGGTACGGCTCTCACCTGCGAAAGCTCATAGATTCGCGCGTTTTTGTACCATTTCGGCCTGGGGTTTTGAGGTTTATCGAAGTAGTCACGTTCGATACGATCGTAATCTTCGTATGTTTTAATCACATCCAAGTCGAAACTGATGGCAAATTCACTATTTGGCCTAGTACCGGCAAAAATGAAGCGTACTAATTCGGGCTGATAGTATTTAAGCACTTCCGATAGCGACACCACCTGTCCTTTAGAAGCGCTAATCTTTCCACTTCCTCCCTTGATTCGCACAAAATCATACTGAAAAGTAATTGGCGGGACATAATTGAAAACTTCCTTGGCAATTAGTCTTGCCGTATCGAAGCTCCCCCCTTCACTGTGGTGGTCTTTGCCACCCGGCTCGAAATCCACCTTCTCAAAACGCCAGCGCATAGGCCAATCAATTCGCCAAGGTAGTTTAACCCCCCCGAAACTACGAAAATCCACTACCTGTCTTTTTCCGCAGGCATCGCAGGCATAGAAGATTTCATAATCGGCGGGCCTATCGAGCACTCTTGTGGTATCCCTCTCGCATTCACCACAAAAAATCTTCACGGGATACCAATTGTCTTCGAGCTTCTTACTTCGAAAGCTATCTAGCGCTCGGCGAATTACATCCCTGCTATCGAGGGCCAATTTGATATCTTCAGCGTAACTCCCAGTCTTATAGCGATCGGCCTGATAAATATACTCCGGCTCAATTCCCACAAGAGGCAAAATTTTCTCTAGTGCCATCTCATTGTGAGTTGCATAACTCTTCTGATTCCCCAGCATATCAGGAACGCTGGTAATCGGCCTTCGCAGATAAGCCTCCAGGCGCTCTTTTTGAGGCATGTTTTCTGGAACCTTACGAAATACATCATAGTCGTCCCAAGAATAGATGAAACGAACTTTCATTCCCTGCTCGCGTAGAGCTCGAACCACCAATTCAACTGAAATTATCTCCCTGAAATTTCCAATGTGCACTGTACCGGAGGGCGTAATTCCGGAAGCGCACACATAGACTCGCTTCCCCTGGCGTTCGCGGATAATTCTAAGAGCGGTTATATCCGCCCAGTGGCTCAATTGCCCCTTAACCTGCCCCATAACTCGCCGATCCTACCCTCATTAACAGCTCCAATCAAGGGAGCCTAGAGAGACAATTTCCAGGGATTTAAGCCACGAATCGGCAAAATAGGAGCTCCGATTCAGCTTAGAGCTTAATGGAAAGCGCCCGCGCATCCGATACACTATAGCGATGCCTCCTCTAGCTTTGCAGATTATCTTCATCTTGCTGTGCGTGAGCGCCGGCCAACTTCTCGCATGGGAGCAGACAGGAGTGGCCTCCTGGTATGGAGGCATCTTTCAGGGAAGAAAAACGGCAAACGGTGAAACCTATGATACCATGCAATTCACCTGTGCACATAAAACCCTTCCCTTTGGCACTTACCTAACAGTTACGAACCTAGAAAATGGCCGAGCTGTTCAAGTTCGAGTAAATGACAGGGGACCCTTTGTAGACGGTCGTATTATCGATCTCACCTATGCCGCGGCCAAAGAACTCGGGATGATCCAAAATGGAACCGCGAAAGTGCGAATAGTGGCAGAAGAATCAGCCATACCACAGATACGCTTCAATATCCAGATTGGTGCATGGAGTAATCCCGACAGCGTTCTAAATCACAAATCGCGGCTTAGCGAGGCTGGAATAGATTCTCGCGCCGATCTCCAATCCAATGGTATTATCCGTCTCATAATTGCTGATGTTGCCGAAGAAGAAGTGTTTCAAACTGTAGCCGATCTGGAGCTTTTGGGTTTTACCGATCTCTTTGTTTATCAGCTTCGATAATTCTCTTCTTCGCCATGAGCTGCCCAAAAATTCCTTGAAGAGTTATTTAACCTAGTTTAGCTCCTCAATATTAGCCCAAAGGCTCAGAAGAAAATGGCTGCCACTTTCTAGCGATTTCCCACGCGTTTGAAAACTAATCCAAGCACGAGAATCAGAATGTGAAATCTTCTGAAGAACTTCAGGAGCTGCATCAGTTTTTCTAAGAAAACCACAACACCTCACAAGCGGCTAGATGGATTCCCACCTCAATATCACCATCTTCCTAACTGAACCTTCTATATAGCCCGCGAAACTGATTGTAACTAAGCCCTAGCAATTCGGCGGCCCGCCTTTGATGTCCACCAGCTCTCGTAATCGCCTCTTTCAAGCGCCTACGCTCTAATTCCTGCACCTCCTTTCTAAGATCGATGGGCCACATCGTTGAATCGGCAGGTTTTCTATCTTCCTCAGTGGCATCTTCATGGTTCTTCCCCGTCTCGGCGGCCCTCTCCCTTGTGAAGCCTGCCACCCTGTTGTCAACCTCGTCTTTGAACTTCCAAGGACTTACGAAGGGGTTAATTGTTAAATTCTCGAGTATTGGTGTCTCCTGCCTGTACACCGCCCTTTCAACTACATTCTTGAGCTCTCTTATGTTTCCAGGCCAATGGTATTCCTGCATAATGCGAACTATCTTATCTGAGAAGACTGGGGCTTTCTCTCTCCCCAGTTCTCGGGCCATTTTAGCCGCAAAAAAATCGGCCAGTTTAATGATGTCATTTCTCCGTTCCCGAAGGGGCGGCAGGAACAAAACCTCGAAAGACAAACGATCGAGTAAATCCAGTTTGAACAACCCTTTCTCACAGAGCCTAGGCAGATTCTGATTTGTAGCCCCGAGAATCCGGACATCCACCTCAATTGTCTGTGAACTCCCAACTCTTTGAAAAGTATTATATTCAACCACCCTCAGAATCTTCTCCTGCACTTCAATCGGAATCAGGCCAATCTCATCTAGAAACAAAGAGCCTCTATTTGCCTCCTCAAAACGCCCTTTCCGAAAACCCGTAGCCCCGGTAAAAGAACCTCTTTCATGGCCGAAGAGCTCAGATTCAATCACGCCGGGTGAAAGCGATGAGCAGTTTAGCGCTACAAAGGGTCCCTTCCACCGCTTCGAAAGATAGTGTAGACGGTTGGCCGCTAGTTCCTTTCCAGTGCCACGCTCACCAATAATAAGTACCGAGCGATCTACCCGCGCCACTTTTCCAAGAAACTGCTGAAATTCTAGGAAAGCTTCTGACTCACCGAGAGCCTCCTGAGATTCCCTTATCATACAATTATTCTACAATTAATTGTTAATATTTACCAGATAACTGGACGTTCTTGCCATACTCTACAGATATTTCCCCTAAAACACGGTTGGCATGGTAT